>Ga0070731_10000160_pt1 | contig 122228 bp, 112 predicted proteins | sample Coa_R1_2_FD_66448 | JGI IMG/M metagenome (GOLD analysis project Ga0070731, IMG submission 66448) | Surface soil microbial communities from Centralia Pennsylvania, which are recovering from an underground coalmine fire - Coalmine... | ecosystem: Environmental > Terrestrial > Soil >... | reverse complement strand
GGCAAAAATCGACCGCGCGACCATACGAAGTTGGCATAAGCAGTTGGCGCATTCGACAAAGCGGCTGGTTCGAACCCTTCGTCGTCATCGTATTGATAAAGCACGCCAAACTTCGCTTCACAAATGCGCGTGGCGTTCTCCAGCATAGCCTGGAAGACCGGCTGAAGCTCTCCGGGCGACTTTGAAATGACGCCGAGGACTTCCGACGTTGCCGTCTGCTGTTCCAAGGACTCTCGTAGTTCATTGAGCAGCCGCGTGTTCTCGATGGCGATGACGGCCTGCGCGGCGAAGTTCTGCACGAGTTCGACTTGCTTCTCCGTGAAGGGACGTACTTCTTGTCGATAGATAAGAATGAGACCGACCAGCGCGTCGTCCTTGAGCATCGGGACAGTAACTTGACTTCGTGCGCCGCCAAGCTTCGGTGACAACCCGGGATTAGGGCCAGCGGCACGGTCGGCACTGTGGATCACCTGCTTTGTTTGCATGACATGATCGAGTTGGGTGCCGGGTGTCGGCTTAAACGGCCCGCGTCGCGTTAGCGCGTCGAGCAATGCTGCGGGCGTGTTGAATTGCGCTGCGGGGTGAAGCCTTTCACCGTCGAAGCGGTATAACATTCCAAAATTGGCGTTACAGATGCGAGTGGCGTTCTGCAAAACGGTTTCAAACACCGGCTTCAGATCGCCGGGTGACGAGCTGATGACTCGCAAAACATCGGAGGTTGCTGTTTGCTGATCCAATGACTCGCGCAATTCGTTGAGTAGCCGCGCGTTCTCAATGGCGATGACGGCCTGGGTGGCGAAATTCGTAACTAAAGCGATTTGCTTGTCATTGAACGGACGAACTTCTTGGCGATAAATGACAATATCTCCGACCAAAGCATCGTCCTTGAGCATCGGCACCGCGATCAGGGACCGAGCGCCAGCAAGCTCTACCAATCGAACGGCGCCGGCGTCACGCCGCTTGTATGCCTCGTCCAAAGCAAGGTCGGCGACCTGGACAACTTGTTTCGTAGCAGCAACGCGCGCCAGAGGATGGTGGGGGGTTGGACGAAATATTGGTTCGCGCCGCGCCACTGCTTCGGCAAAGGCGCATGGCGCATTGTGCGTCGCTCCAATGCGGAAGCCGCCACCCTCGTAAAGGTGCAGCACGCCAAAGTTGGCCTCGCAAATGTGCGTCGCGTTCTCCAGAATGGCCTGGAACACCGGCTCCAATTCGCCGGGGCAGCTTGATATGATGCTCAGCACTTCCGATGTTGCCGTCTGTTGCTCCAGCGACTCGGTCAAGTCGGTCGTGCGTTGGCGTAGCTCGTTGAGAAGCCGCGCGTTCTCGATAGCGATCACGGCCTGAGCGGCGAAGTTCTTGACTAGGTCGATCTGCTTGTCGGTAAAGGGTCGCACTTCCTGGCGGTAGATGATAATCACGCCAATCAATACATCGTCTTTGAGCATTGGTACGGTAACGGTCGATCGCGCGCCGCCGAGCGTGGCCGCCGGGCTAGGGATAGCTTCGGCGGCGTAGTCGGCCGTATGGTTTACCTGCCTCGATTGCAGAACGCGATCGCCCTGGCTGCCCGGTATAGGTTTAAACGGCCCACGTCTCCTGAGGAGTTCGGCATACTCCGGCGGCGTACCGCTCTCCGCCGCCAAGTGGAAAAACTCGCCGTCGAAGCGGAATAACGCGCCGAACTTGGCCCCGCAAAGACGGATCGCGTTTTCCAGCATCGCGTTGAACACGGGCTGCAACTCGCCTGGTGACGAGCTAATGACGCGCAGCACGTCGGCGGTTGCCGTCTGCTGCTCCAGCGATTGTCGCAACTCGCTGAGCAGCCGCGTATTCTCGATCGCGATGACGGCCTGGGCGGCGAAGCTCGTCACGAGTTCGACCTGCTTCTCGGTGAAAGGTCGAACCTCTTGACGGTAAATGACAACAGCACCGATCAGCTCATCGCCTTTAAGCATCGGCACGCCAAGATAGGCGCGCGCACCGGCGAGCCGGACCGGCGGAGGCGGGCGTATCCAGGTCTGTTCGGTTGACGCATCGGCCGTATGTACTGGCTGTTTACTGCGTATCAGGTTGCCCAGGCTCGTTCCCGCTGGCGGCTCATATGGTCCACGCTCTCGAAGGTAATCCGAAAGCGCTTTTGGCACGCCAAATTCTGCCGCGAGGTGGATTGCACCGTCTCGATAAAAAAACATGACCCCGAATTTCGCGTCGCAGATGCGCGTTGCATTTTCCAACATTGTTTGGAAAACCGGCTCCAATTCGCCTGGCGAACTCGAGATGACACGAAGCACCTCAGATGTCGCCGTCTGCCGCTCCAGCGACTCCGTGAGATCATTGGTGCGCTGCCGCAACTCGTTCAGCAGGCGCGTGTTCTCGATGGCGATCACGGCCTGGGCGGCGAAATTTTGCAGCAGAGCAATTTGCCTGTCGGTGAAAGGATGAACTTCTTGGCGGTAGACGAGGATTACGCCAACCAGCACATCGTCCTTAAGCATTGGCACCCATATAGTCGATCCCGCGTGGGCGAATTTTGCGGCGGGGCCGGGGACCGCATCGGCGGTATAGTCGGCAATCTGGCTTGCGCGCTTCGTCCGAACGACTCGCTCAATGTGACTGCCCGACGGAGGCAGATACGGTCCGCGCTGCTTATAAAATTCGGCAAGGTCCCGAGGTGCACCGACTTCTGCCGCGAAGTGGAGCTTCTCACCGTCGAAGCGGTAAAGCGTACCGAAATTTGCTTGGCAGATGTGTGTCGCGTTCGTCAGAATCGCCGCAAATACCGCCTGAAGGTCTCCCGCCGACGAGTTGATGACATTCAGAACCGAAGAGGCGGCGGACACTTGCTCCAACGCCTCGTCACGCTCCCGGACAAGCTGCGCGATCTCGATCTCATCGCCGACGGAGGCGGAGCTTTGCCGACGCAAGGCGTTCGGCGCATTGCGGCGCTCTGACGTCGCCGTCTTGGGGCGTCCCGCCTTACTTACCTTGCCGCCCGCTTTTGAGCGCCGCTTCATTGCCTTTGCCCTTGCCCAGGACAAGGCATCGTAGCGGGTCATACCAGTATGCTGGAAGTGGCCAGTAAGGGGGGACGCATGAGCTGGCGTTGATGCACGCCGTTCACGGCCTTCGCGGATTGTACTCTCGGTGCTCCGGACGAATGGCTGCTTACCCGCGCTTTCGATTAAGCGCGTGGCGTAAGACAACGCCGCCCATGCCGTGGTTTCGCGGTAACGGTCGATGAGCTAAGCCAAAGTGCCTTCGTGCGGGCCATCATCGCGGACGGGCATGCCGGAAAGCGCCGCACGATATTCGGCCTCAAATTCCGGCGTGCCGCACCTTGACCGCAGCCTAATCCGGCGGCCATTGCGCCGTACATACCAAACGTCCCAGCCGTGCCGAGTACGCTCTGTCCCGATTGAATAAAAGCGGCGCTGTTAATTGTTTCCGCCGCGAAAGGCCCCGCGGCTCACTTCCATGCTTTCGAGGGCGCCTCGGCAATACCTCAAATTTCTACCGCTGTGCCGTCGTAGGCGTAGAGCCAGTCAATGCGCTCCCGTAGGCGCGCCTACTGCCATTCGCGCGCCACGGAAACCGCCACAGCGTCCTCGTCCGCAAGCTCAGGGCTGAGCGCCTGCCTGCGGTTCTCGTGCGTGGAATGAGACGAGCACCCTTCCAGGCCGATCGCTTGATACGCTGCGCTGAACCAGTTGACGATACTGACCGGTGTCATTGCCCGGCCGCGTTCCGACCGGACCACCGGCCCCACCAAGATGAACGTCGCGTCACGCCACCGACCAATGGCATCGCAAAGGTTGGGGGTGCATTGCAATCGATCTCGCCTTGCGGACCCAAGACCATCGGCCAGGTCAGGTTGGCAATTTCCCCGGCTCGCAACCCGGCTTTGAGCGACAGCAGGACGAGGACGCGGCCGAGCAAAGTTGTGCGCTCTGGATAGTAAATCCCCGGCTTTTTGATCTTTGACGTGTCAATGCCGGCATCCTCCAGACGATCTCACGCTTGAAATCCGCGCGCCGGCGTCGCCGTCCGGGCTGTCGTGAACCGAGCCCCAAGAGATAAAGGTATAAAGGGGTCTCGGCCATCCGGCTTCCATACCTCGCGACGTCGCAAAGAACCCCTCGCCGGGCAGTCGATCCGGCATGCCGCTCGAAGAAGGCGCGAACGGCGCCACGCTAATGCTCCCGCGGTTACCCTTTCCCTTTCAATCTGTCTCGGGGGTTCCAGTCGGTCCCGCGTCCCGCCTTAGGCGGCGCTATGCTGAAGCTTCCGCCGCTGCCATTTCATTCTTGAAGTGAAACAGGGGCTCACCCGGTCCAACCGACGGGCAGAGGAACATCTACAGGCGGTCCCGCGCTTGACAGCCCCCCAATTCGCCCGTCGCCAAACTGCGACAATAATCGCACTACCTAGGTCACGAGGTAAGATTTGACATCGCAGAGCTTGTTCATTCTCAAAGCGATTCGATACACCTTGATATGTCACACGGCCGTGGTACACAGGTCCCGACCGCAAGCATTCTAAGCTGTTGATTTATTTGAGAGCTGGGAGGGAGCATCGATCTTCCCCTCGGCTCCACCAGCCTTCGCTCGCTGCGTCGGCTTGTTCGTGCCGTTCTAAGCCGTTAGGTTCCACCACCGTCATCCATGAATTCGAGCCATGCGCGCCCTTTTTCTTGTCATCGATCTGGCCCTGCAACTCTATATCTGGATCGTGATCGCGATGGCGATCTTTTCGTGGCTCGTGGCGTTCAATGTCGTCAACACGCGGAGTCCCGTCGTGGCCATGGTGGGCGATTTTCTCTATCGCATCACCGAACCCGTCCTGCGCCCGATTCGCAGTGTGTTGCCAAATCTGGGTGGCATCGACATTTCCCCGGTGATCCTGTTTTTGATCATCGTGTTCATTCGCTATGTGATCGCGCTCTACATCCTGCCCAACGTCTATTGAACGCAATGCCTGTACGACCGTGGACGCAAGCGGCGGATGGCGTCGTGCTTGACATACGCGTGACCCCGCGCGGCCGACGTGATGCGATCGAAGGTGTCGAGCAGCGCGCCGACGGGCGTATGGTGCTCAAGGCGCGCGTGCGCGCGGCTCCCGTCGAAGGCGAAGCCAACGAAGCGCTGCGGCGGCTGGTCGCCAAGGCGCTCGGCGTCGCTTTGCGGAATGTCGATGTGACGGCTGGCGCGTCGGCGCGGGTGAAGCGTCTGCGCATTGCCGGCGCGCCGCAAGCCCTGAGCGCCGCCCTGGAACAACTGGTGAAGGCAGGCGCATGAGCGCAAAAATCATCGACGGCAAGGCGATCGCCGCGGAGCTGCGCGCCGCGGTGGCGGCGGAAACCCGCCGCCTGACCGCCGATCACAAAATCGTTCCCGGCCTCGCCGTCGTGTTGCTCGGCGAAAATCCGGCGAGCATGACCTACGTCAAAAGCAAGGCGCGCGCATTGATCGAGGTCGGCATGCGGCCGTTCGATCATTACCTGCCAGCGTCGACGAGCGAGGCCGAGTTGCTGGGTCTCATCGCTCAACTCAATGCGGATCCTGCGGTCCACGGTATCCTGGTGCAGTTGCCCGTGCCGCTGCACATCAATCCGTCCAAGATTTTTAACAATGTCCATCCGGACAAGGACGTCGACGGCTTTCATCCGCTCAATGCCGGCCGGCTGATGATGGGGCGGCCGGCGCTGGTGCCGTGCACGCCGGTTGCCTGCATCAAGCTGATCAAGACGGTGCATCCCTCCCTGGTCGGGGTCGATGCGCTGATGGTCGGACGGTCGCACATTGTCGGCAATCCGCTTTCGCAGGCTTTGCTCAATGAGAATGCAACCGTCACCGTTGCGCACACGCATACGCGCAATCTGCCCGATTACTGCCGTCGCGCCGAATTGCTGTGCGTTGCGATCGGCTGCGCCGAATTCATCCGCGGCGATTGGATCAAGCCAGGCGCCACCGTGATCGACGTCGGCATCAACCGCATCTCCGATGACGGCAAATCGCGCATCGTCGGCGACGTGAATTTCGCCGAAGCGGTCAAGGTCGCCGGCGCCGTCACGCCGGTGCCGGGCGGCGTCGGACCGATGACGATTGTGTGCCTGCTGGTGAACACGCTGCGCGCCGCTTGCATGCAGGCCGGATTGCCGGCGCCGGCGGTGTAGGCGCCGTCATTCCGGGACGCGCCGAGGCGCGAGCCCGGAATCCATAATCAGGATTGGTGCAAATCTGCCTGCGCGGTGACTATGGATTCCCGATAAGGGCTTCGCGGTTTCGGGAATGACCAGTTCGAAGCGGACCGTGTCAGCTATTCCAGCCGAACGCGACCTTGTCGAGCACGCGCGTACCGAATTTCTCCGACGACCGCGCCACGGCCTTGCCGCCGAGGGCCCGGTAAAACTCCACGGCGCTCTCGTTTTCCGAAAGCGCCCAGACGATCAGGGATTTCATTGCGCTCTGCGCCAGATCGCGGCGCGCGGCGGTGAACAGACGGCGGCCGAAGCCGAGACCCTGGAATTCCGGCCGCATATAAAGCTCATAGATCTCGCCGTCGTAATAGAGGCTGCGCGCGCGATTGCGTCCGTAATTGGCGTAGCCGGCGATCTTGTCGCCGAACTGCAAGAGCGCAATGCGGCTGCCTTTGCGTATGGCGCTGTCCCACCATGCCGGACCGCGGCGAATGATCAGCTTTTCGAGTTCGGTGCCGGGAATGATGCCCTGATAGGCCATTCGCCACGCCTCATCGTGGGCGGATGCGACCGCGCCGGCATCGCTTGCCTTGGCGCGGCGGATTTCGATGAGGACTGTACTCATGATGCCATCAAAGCAAGCGATTCCATGGGCCTCAAGGGCGCGATTCACCAACCATTAACAGTGCAGATTATTAGCGGAAAAGGGTAGGTCGTCCATCGCCGCAAGCGGAAAAATCCGTGGGCCGCGCACAATCTGCCCAAGCTGTTGCAGAAGCGACACGGTTGTCGGGATTTGGCGGCGAACGTGCCCGAATTATCGCAAGTGGCACTGTGACAATTGCTCACCCGGCACGAAGTGTGCCGAAATGAGATTCACATCGGGCGGGGTCGCTGCGCGTGGCCCAGGGCATGATCCCGAAAAGCCGACACCGCCTTTCGAATAAGATCATGCCCGATCAAAACGCTAGAGCCCAGTTTTGATTCCATCAAACCGCCAGGCTCTAAACGCGCTCAGCCTCTTTGCGCCGCTCGTCGCGCTTGCGATCGACGGGGTCGAGCAGCTTTTTGCGCAGCCGGATCGATTTCGGCGTTATTTCGACGAATTCGTCGTCCTCGATGTAGGCCAGCGCCTTTTCCAGCGTCATGCGGATCGGCGGCGTAAGGCGGATCGCTTCGTCCTTGGAGTGGGTACGGATGTTGGTCAGCTTCTTGCCCTTGAGCACGTTGACTTCAAGATCGTTGCCGCGGGTGTGCTCGCCGACGATCATGCCGCGATAGACCTTCCAGCCCGGCTCGATCATCATTGGGCCGCGGTCCTCGAGATTCCACATGGCGTAGGCGACTGCATCGCCCTGGTCCGTCGAGATCAGTACGCCGTTGCGCCGCCCGGTGATTTCGCCACGGTGCGGGCCATAGGCGTGGAACAGCCGGTTCATGACCGCGGTGCCGCGCGTGTCGGTCAGGAGTTCGCCCTGATAGCCGATCAGCCCACGCGTCGGCGCGTAGAAGATGAGCCGCACGCGGCCGCCGCCGGAAGGGCGCATCTCGACCATCTCGCCTTTTCGCTCGGCGAGCTTTTGCACGATGATGCCGGAGTGCTGCTCATCGACGTCGATGACGACTTCCTCGATCGGTTCCAGGAGCTCGCCCGACGGCCCGTGCTGGAACAGTACTTTCGGCCGCGACACGGAGAGCTCGAATCCCTCGCGCCGCATCGTCTCAATGAGGATGCCGAGCTGCAATTCGCCGCGGCCGGCGACCTCCATGGAATCCTTCTCGCGGGATTCGGAAATGCGCAGCGCGACGTTGCCCTCGGCTTCGCGCAGCAGGCGCTCGCGGATCACCCGGCTCTGCACCTTGTCGCCCTCGGTACCGGCAAGCGGGGAATCGTTGATGCGGAAGGTCATGGTCAGCGTCGGCGGATCGATCGGCTGTGCCGGCAGCGGCTCGGTGACCTCGGGTGCGCACAACGTGTGCGAGACGAAAGCCTCGGGCAGCCCGGCAATGGCGATAATGTCGCCGGCGAAACCTTCGTCGATCGGGGTGCGCTCCAGGCCGCGGAAAGCCAGCACCTTTGTGACCCGCCCTTCTTCGATCAATTCACCGTTGCGGTCGAGCACCTTGACCTGCTGGTTGGGCTTGACCGAACCGGAAGATATACGGCCGGTGACGATGCGGCCGAGATACGGATTGGCCTCCAGAATCGTACCCAGCATCCGGAAAGGTCCGTCCTCGACCTGGGGCGAGGCGACGTGGCGGACCACCAGATCGAACAGCGGCGCCATGCCCTGGTCCTTGGGCCCTTCCGGCTTGTCGGCCATCCAGCCTTGTTTGGCGGAACCGTAGAGGATCGGGAAATCGAGCTGTTCCTCGGTGGCGTCGAGGGCTGCGAACAGGTCGAAAACCTCGTTGGCGACTTCGGTGGGACGGGCGTCGGCGCGATCGACCTTGTTGATGACGACGATCGGTTTGAGGCCCATCTTGAGGGCCTTGGTGACGACGAATTTGGTCTGCGGCAGCGGCCCCTCAGCCGCATCGACCAGCACCAGCGCGCCATCGACCATGTTGAGGATGCGCTCGACCTCGCCGCCGAAGTCGGCATGGCCGGGCGTATCGACGATGTTGATGCGGGTGCCGTGCCAAACCAGCGATGTCGCCTTGGCGAGGATCGTTATGCCGCGCTCGCGCTCGAGGTCGTTGGAATCCATCGCCCGCTCGGCGACGCGTTGATTCTCGCGAAACGAGCCGGATTGCTGCAACAGCCGGTCGACCAGAGTGGTCTTGCCGTGGTCGACGTGGGCGATAATGGCGACGTTACGAAGCGACATAGGAATAGGTGCTCGGGCGAATGAGGGAGGTGTTTGCGCGCGGATGCGACGTTTTGCTGCGCTGCATATAATGAGTTGGCGACAGAAGGGCAAATTCGGCGCTTTGGGACCGCGAAATCCGCGTTCGAGAATTGTCGGTCCGTTCGGTCGCCCGGCTAACCACTTGCCGGAACTATTGAATGTCACGGCCGCTTTGTACCATGATAACAGCATCGCCAGCACGGAGTAACGCATGCGTTGCCAAGTTGCTGTCCAGAATCGACGCAACGTCCTGTGCGTGTTCCCAAGATACTCGCCGGCTTTCGGAACCTTCCAGCACGCCTACAAGCTGATGTATCGGGTCAAGGCGTTCATGCCGCCGCAGGGGCTCCTCCTGGTCGCGGCCTACATGCCAGAAAGTTGGCCGGTCCGCTTCGTCGACGAAAACATCGCATTCGCGACCGCGGCTGACTTTGCCTGGGCGGACATCGTGCTCGTCACCGGCATGCACATCCAGGCCGAGCAAATCCGCGACATCCGGCGCCGCGCGCACGCGGCCGGCAAGGTCGCGGTGCTGGGCGGGCCGTCGGTGTCGGCGTCACCCGAGATGTATCCGGATTACGACTATCTCCACATCGGCGAGTTGGGTGACGCGACCGATCAGATCATCCGTGCGCTCGACGCAAGCGGCGCGCGCCCGCCGCGGCAGGTCGTCGCGACAACGAAGGAGCGCCTGCCGCTGACGGCGTTTCCGATCCCGGCCTATGAGAAGATTCCGTTCGGCCGCTATCTGCTCGGGACGCTGCAGTTCTCGTCCGGCTGCCCCTACACCTGCGAGTTCTGCGACATTCCCGGCCTCTACGGCCGCCAGCCGCGCATGAAGACGCCGGCGCAGATCATCGCCGAACTCGACTTCATCTTCGCCCAGCCGAACCCGCCGACGACGCTCTATTTCGTCGACGACAATTTCATCGGCAACCGCAAGGCCGCAAAGGAAGTGCTGCCGCATCTCGTCGAATGGCAGAAGCGCAATTCCTATCCGGTGATGTTCGCCTGCGAGGCGACGCTCAACATCGCCAAGCAGATCGAGATCCTCGAATTGATGCGCCAGGCCAACTTCACCGGCATGTTCGTCGGCATCGAGACGCCGGAGGCGGACGCGCTCGACGCCATCAAGAAGGGGCACAACAACGCCGTGCCGATGATGGAGTCGATCCGGACGCTCAACAGCTACGGGCTGGAGATCACGTCCGGGATCATCCTCGGGCTCGATTCCGAGACGGCGGACACTGAGCAGCGGCTCAAGGACTTCATCGATCTCTCCAACATTCCGATGCTGACGATCAATCTCCTGCAGGCGTTGCCGAAGACGCCGCTGTGGGACCGCCTCAAGCGTGACGGGCGGCTGCTCGACGACGATGCGCGCGAGAGCAACGTCGTGTTCCTGCGTCCCCACGACGAGGTCGTCGGCATGTGGCGCCGCGCGATCGCCTACGCGAACGATCCGGAGCGGCTGTTCGCGCGTTTCCGCTATCAGGTCGAGGCGACCTATGTGAACCGCATTGTTACGCCGGCGAAGGGCAAGCTCACCTGGTCGAACCTGCGCGGCGGGGCCGTGCTGGCGTGGCGCGTGCTGCTCCATATTTGCCTGCTGTCGGACTTCCGCAAGCCGTTCTGGCGCACCGCCAGGCACGCGCTGCGTCACGGCCAGATCGACGGCATGTTCGGGGCGGCGTTCATGGGCTACCACCTGATCCGGTTCACGCGCGAAGCGCTGCGCGGCGACCAGAACGCGTCCTACTACTCGGCGAAGAAGCGCACCGAGCCGATGGCGGTGGCGAAGCCGCCGGCTTCGTCGAAAGAACAGGTCGCGGCGTAACGGACCGCGCGGCGCACCGCTTACAGCCGCAGCATGCTCATGCGCGCCGCCTGGGTGGGCACAGGATCGAGCGTGATCGACCACAACGCCCGATCCTCGACGTCCTTGAGCGTGACGGTCAGACTCTCGGTCAAGTCATCGATCGCCACATGGCCGAAGAATTGCAGTCCGTAGCGGGGCGCGAGGTTGTCGCCCTGTTCCTCGCTGGGCGCCCGGTGGAACATGACCAGCGGTCCGAAGGTGCGATCCAGGGCTTGCGGCGTCCAGGTTCCGGCGTGCAGCGGTCCGGAAACGAATTCCCAGAACGGATCGAAGTCCTGAAATGCGGCGCGGCTCGGGTCGTAGTAGTGCGCAGCGGTGTAATGCAGGTCGGCGGTGACCCAGATCGTGTTGCGGATGCCGGCGTGCTTGATGAACGACAGCAAATCGGCGAACTCCACGCCGCGGCCGCGCGGGCCATCGACCTGTTCGATACCGCCTGAGTTGAGCACGTAGCCGATCGGCGAATCGGCAGCGATGACTTTCCAGGTCGCCTGCGAGCGAGCGAGTTCGCGCTTGAGCCAGGCGACCTGATCGGGTCCGAGCAGATAGTCGTCGGGCGTCAGCACGCGATCGGCGTGCGGTCCGTCCGGGCCGCGGTAGCTACGCATATCGAGCATGAACACGTCGAGCAGCGGGCCGTGCTCGATCTTGCGATAGACTCGGCCCGGTTCGGCCATGGTCTCGCGTATGGGCAGGAACTCGTGGAACGCCCGACGGGCGCGGGCAGCGAACACCAGCGTATTCTTCTCGCAGACAGGCTCGCGCGGCAGGTCTTCGCCGGGCCACCAAGACTCCATCACTTCGTGATTGTCCCACAGGGCGAGGGTGGGCACTGCCGCATTGAAGGCGCGCAGATTCTCGTCGAGCAGGTTGTATTTGTAATTGCCGCGATAGTCGGCGAGCGTCTCGGCCGGTCGCGATTTCTCTTCGGTGACGATGCTGCGCCACACGCCGCCGTCGGGCAACTTCAATTCCGCAACGATCGGGCAGTCGGCATAGATATTGTCGCCGCAATGGATGAAGAAGTCCGGCAGGTTGCGCAGCATGGTGGCGTAGGTGCGCATGCCGCCGCGTGCCGTGTCGATGCCCCAGCCCTGGCCCATGGTGTCGCCCGACCACAAGAACGAGACCGGGCGGCGCTCGCTCGACGGCGTGCGGAAATGCCCGATCTGCGCTTCGCCGAATATCGCCGAGGACAGATCCTGGAAGCTGATGCGGTAGAAAATATCCTGACCGGGCGGCAGGTTTTCCAGGAGCGCCTTGGCGGTGAAATCCGATTCCGGCAGTGCGTCGACAAACACCGCGCTCTTGATGTCGCGAAAACTATCGGTCGTTGCGACTTCGACCAGCATCCGCGACGCACGATCGGCGCGCGCCCAGACGACGCCGGTGTCCGCACGCACGTCGCCGGATTGGATGCCATGGGTGATTTGCGCCCGGTCGGGCGCGAAGCTCACCGAAGGCCGCGCGATGCCGCCGAGCGCGGTTATCGCCGCTGATGCCGCCGCGCTTTTGAGTACCGTACGGCGCGTGAGCGCCATGCGGCTTTGCGCAGTGGCGGCCATTGGACCTCCGTCATCGAAACGCCGCGGAAGGTGCTCGCTGATTCTGACGAAGGCTCGAATATTATGCGACGGCGGGATGACTCTGTTGGGGTGCTTTCGGCGATTGTTCCGGGTTCCGCTTCAGGCGCAGCGAAATCGCGCCATGCCTGCTGCACGCCGGCGGAACGAGCCCGGATCGTAAATGAATCGTTAACAGGTCAGGCGGCAGCGGCCGTCGAACCCGCGCTTGCACCGGCGCTGGCAGCGGCCATGCCGGGTGCCGTCTGGTCGACGATCGCGGTGCGGCGCGCGGCGATGGCGAAGCGAAGCTGGTCGAGCGCAAACGAGAATGACATGCGAACCGCCTCGTCGAACTCCTCGTGCTCCGACTGATGGATGATCGCAATTACCAGATTATCGGCGTCGACCTGAAGGTGGTCGATGACGTCGAGCGTTTGCGCGCCGTGAGCCTTGCGGATCAGGTCGAGCACACGTTGCAGCAGACGCAGCCGGCGCGTGCGGCTGTCGCTGCGCAGATAGCCGGCAACACCGGCGATCGCCGATCCGAACACCGGGAAGATCAGCATACCATAGAAGATATCGTCGCCATATTTGTCGAAGAAGGACTGCTGATTGTCGTTCAAATAATCCAGCGTGCCGGCATGCACCAATGCGTCGGCGTCCTTGTCGGTCGATGGCGCCTCGATCTTGATTTCGCCGTCCATCTGCGAGGCGATCGCGAGCCGCGAGGTGTAGATCAGTTTCGAGAGCGTCGCGATGGCCGAGTGGTTGAATGCTTTCCGGGCGACAAGATATTCGGCGAAGCTCAAACTCTTGAGGTCGGCGGTCGGGGTCGGCGGGACGCCGCCGAAAGTTCCGGCGTCGATATCGATCGAGTCGAAGGCGGGGTTGCGTTTTGACAATCCATCCGCCTGATCGATGGCGATGAAGGTCGGCGCGCCGAACTGCGTCGCTGCCGCCACGGCATCCGAGATGGCCACGCCGGTCGCGGAGCCGGCGACGAAGATCACGTCCACTGCATTGGTCTTGACCGCGTCGGCAAGATTTTTCGGATCGATTTGCGATTCCTGCACCTTCGCGAGCGGCACGCCGTAGTGATTGAGAACAGCATGGAGCAAATCCGCGGTCGCCTCGCTGCCGGTGACGATGCCGATGCGCTTGCCGGCGAGATCCGGGATTTTGACTTTGGCTTTGCCGGAATCGTCGGATGCGCTATCGGAATCGTCGGAGTCGTCGTCACTGTCGTCGGCTTTGGCGCTCTTCGCGGGCTTGCCGCTCTTGGCAGGAGCCGGTGCCGGCGCGGCGGCCGCTGCCTTGGCGGCTTTGGCGCCCTTCGCCGGCTTGGCGCCCTTGGCAGCGGCCGGGCTCGGCGCAGCGGCGGGTGTCGGCGGGGGTGGTGGCGGCGCAGGCAGGATGAACGCCATGACGTTCTGCCGCAGGATTGCGACCACCGGCCAATCCGCCGACCTGCCGACGGTGGTCGGTACGACGGCAAGATCGGCCTGGTTCTTGGCCAGAGCCCGCGTCGACGCCGCGGCATCTTCAGTAGGGACGTACTGCAACTGCAGCCTGTCGCCGCTCTGCGCGATGACCTTGGCCAAAACGTCGACAAGCTTGGCGTTGGAACTGCCGGCAGGACCGGCAGCGATCCGCATGACGGTAGGCGCTATGGTGTAATGAACGCCTGCCCACACGCAGGCCCCGGCAATGACGGTGCCAAGGAGAGTCACCAGCCAAGTGTGCCGCAGAAACATCCTGACGCGGCTTCGCACCAAATGCTCGAGCGACTCGATGCTCATGGTCAGACCCGAAGAGCGGCCTTTCGCCGCCGAGTGCGCGCCATCTCCGCTGCCACCTCTGCCGAAGCGCTGGGCCAGCCAAAACCTCATGGCAAGAGGCGGTCGGTGCGGCAGTCCAGGCGGCATGGTTAATCCTAACACGTGACCGGAGCTTTGACGCCATAGCGTCGCCACGAGTTCATCGGCCCAATCGATGTTTTGGTTAATCCCAGAGCCCGGCAGAACTCGCGGCAGTCTCTATCCCGGTTGTGACCTAACTTTGACGGAAATCCCCGCCAATCCGGCCCGGAACTGCCGGGACCGCTTCGGCCGCACGCTGACGCCGGAACCTTATCCCTTGAACCCCGGTTTGCGCCATGATGGTTTGGCGGCGATATCGTCCCTCACCAATGGAGTTCTCCGATGGCTCAAAAACTCACCGGCGCGGCCCGCGGCACCGCGCTCGGCCGGCTCAAGGGTTGGAGCGAAGTCGAAGGCCGTGATGCGATCACCAGGAAATTCGTCTTTGCCGATTTCAACCAGGCCTTCGGCTTCATGACGCGCGCGGCGCTGGTCGCGGAAAAGCTCGACCATCATCCGGAATGGTTCAACGTGTACAAGACTGTCGACGTCACGCTCTCGACCCATGATGCCGGTGGCCTGACCGAGCTCGACGTCAAGCTGGCCGAAGCCATGGACAGGCTTGCGGGCTAAGGCCGGCCAGCGACCACAGCCCCGGCTGACGGATCGCCGCCGCTGCCTTGCGGTTGCCGCCTTTCGACGCCATTTGTTTGCCGATTCAAGCGACCGCGCGAGGGGTCCATCGAGGGGTCATGTGGTTTCGGGCACAAGCGGCTTCATGGCAGGACATCGCGGCGATGACACGCCGCATGGCCGGCAACGAACGGGAGCTGCAACGGAATTTATGGCGCAAGCTCAAGAGCCTCGCGGCCAGCTTGCCGTTCGCGGAAGATTTGCTCGCCGCTTATTACTGCGCGTTCGACCGGCAAACGCCGCCGCACGTGAAAGCGGTTCTGCTCGGCGCCATTGCCTATTTCATTTTGCCGACGGATCTGATCCCCGACTATATCCCGGTGATCGGCTACATGGACGACGCCGCTGTGCTCGCCGGCGCCCTCAAACTGGTCAACTCGCATATCAAGCCGGAGCATCGCGAGGCCGCGCGGCGTACGCTCGAGCGCATGCGCGGCGAGGCTTGATTACGGCCGCAGCAGGATTTTTCCCATCACCTGGCGGTCGCTGATGACTTTGAGCGCAGTCGCAACTTCGGCCAGCGGATAGACCGCGTGGATGTGGGGAGTGAGCTTGCCCTCGGCGCACCAGTGCGCGAGCTCGCTAAGCAGCGCGTGCTGCGCTTGCGGTTCACGCTTGCCCCATGAACCCCAAAATACGCCGCGGATATCACATCCCTTCAGCAAGACCAGATTGAGCGGCAGCTTTGGAATTTCTCCGGCGGTGAATCCGACCACGAGATAGCGGCCCTCCCAGGCGAGCGAGCGTATTGCCGGCTCCGCATAGGGTCCGCCCACCGGATCGTAGACCACGTCGATGCCGTGCTCGCCGCCGAGCCGCCGCAGCGCATCGCGCAGGTTCTCGCCGGCATAATTCACCGTCGCGTCGGCGCCGTGGGCACGGGCAAAGGCGAGTTTTTCGTCGGACGACGCCCCGGCAATCACGCGTGCGCCCATCATCTTGCCGAGTTCGACGGCGGCAAGTCCGGCGCCGCCGGAGGCGCCGAGCACGAGCAGCGTCTCGCCCGGCTCGAGCTGCGCCCGTTCGCGCAGCGCATAGAGCGACGTGCCGTAGGTCACCGTGAGGCCGGCGGCATGATCGAAGTCGAGATTTTCCGGTATCCGCACCAGTTGTTGCACCGGAACGGCGACAGCTTCGCGCGCCGCGCCCCAGCCCACAAAACCCATCACATGGTCACCGGGCGCGACTTGCGTCACGCCGGCGCCGATGCTCTCGACCGTACCGGCGAATTCGGCCGCCGGCGAAAATGGAAATGGCGGCTTTTGCTGATACTTGCCGGCGATGATCAGCGTATCGAAGAAATTCAGCGCCGCCGCGGCAACGCGCACGACGGCCTCGCCGGCTCCAGCCTGCGGTTGCGGGATGTCCTTGATCTCGAGATCTTCGGCCGTGCCGAAATGGGTGCAGAGAACAGCTTTCATGCTGGATCAGCCCGGGCGCACAACGTTGCTGCGGCTGAAACGATTAGCATGCCCCGGTTACGCCCGCATCACACAACAGGCTGCGCAAGCGCGAGAACGCCAGCCGCAGGCGTGACTTCACGGTGCCGATCGGAATTTTGGTTCGCGCCGCGATGCTCGAATGCGACAGGCCTTCGAAGAAGGCGAGCTGCACCATTTTGAACTGATCCTGTGGCAACGCATCGAGCGCGGCATGGACGTGCCGTTCGATCCGGGCGGTGTCGATATTGGTTTCGTTGTTCGCGGCGGAATCCGGAATGAGCGACAGATCGGTCTCCGCAAAGATGTGCTCGCGGCTGCGCCGACAGACATCGATGCGGCGGTTTTGCGCGATACGGAACACCCAGGTGGCTGCAGCCGATTTGCGGCGATCGAACATGTGCGCCTTGCACCAGATCGTTTCCATGACGTCCTGCGTGACGTCGGCAGCGGCGAATGGCGCGAGCCCGAGCCGGACCATCTGGGCGTGCACGCGCGGCCGGAAGTGATCGAACAGCGCGGTAAAGGCGTCGTCGTCATGCTTGGTGCCGACCGCAGTCAAAAGATCGTCGAGTTGATGGGATCGCGGCGGTGGATAATCCCTGCGCCGCGAATCCTCGTAGACATCGCAGACGGTATTCACGGCCCGATACGCTCCCGCATTGTCCTAGCTCGGAGTATCCGCGGCTCGACCGGGTCTGGCTGTGTCCCCGATCACATTTTGCCGGGGTCGGGGGCGGCGGGCAGTCTGCGGCGAGCCTGCAATAGCTGTGTTCGGGCCGCTATAACGCGTTCCACGTCCGCACGAATTGGATTAAACTTGAAAGGTTTGCTATCAAATCCAAAGGGGCGCTCGCGAGGCTTGATGCAGATTCAACGACGAAGGCGGATCGTTCTGCCGCTCGTTCTGGCAACGGCATTTGCCGTGCCGGCCGCCGCGCAACAGCCGTCAGCGCCCGCGACTACGCCTGCCGCTCCCGCTGCTCCGGCTGGTGCGCCCGCGCCGGCAAAGAAGCCGCCAGCCAAGCCCAAACCCGCGGCTGCGACGCCCGCGCCGGCAAAACCGGCGGCGGCCGCCAAGCCTGCAGCGACAGCCGCAACGCCGCCCACAATGGGTGGGGTGAAGCCGACGCTTTTGGGCCAGTACGCCGACTGGGGCGCCTATACCGCCTCTCCCGGCGGCAAAAAGATTTGCTTTGCCATCGCCAAACCGGCGTCCACGGTGACCAACCCGCCCAACAGGCCGCGCAATCCGATCTACATGTTCATCTCGACGCGACCGGCGGATAAAGTCAGCAACGAGGTCTCGATCATCATCGGTTATCCATTCAAGCCGGGCACCGAGGCGTCGGTCGAAGTCGGCTCGACCGCCTATGCGCTGTATACCCAGCAGGATGGCGCCTGGATCAAGAACGCCACCGAAGAGGCCCAGATGGTCGACGCCATGCGGCAGGGTCAGACCGCTTCGGTCAAGGGCACGTCCGCGAAGGGCACGCAATCGACCGACACGTTTTCGCTGAAAGGCCTGTCGCAGGCGCTCGACCGGACGGCGCAGGACTGCAAATAGCGGCGCGCGCATCCTCGCCGTTCGCAGGCGAGAGCTTATCTACATCCAGATTGTACGACTGCCCCGTGGATCGATGATGACAACGTCCATCGCCGAAGCCAATACCGGATCGGCGCCGCCTATCGAAAAGACGGCGCTCGAGCGCTACGTCGCGCCGGCCAAGCCCTCGCTGGTCGGCGTGTCGCGGCTGGCGCTCGCCGCGGCGCTCGGCACCATCGGTGTACCCGAGCGGCAACAGCGCATGCGAGTGCAGCAAATCTGGCACTGGCTTTACGTGCGCGGCGCCAAAGATTTCGCCGAGATGACGACGCTGTCGAAGGACCTCCGTAACGAGCTTGAACGGCATTTCACCTCGGCACGGCCTGAAGTCGCCGCCGAGCAGATTTCGGTCGATGGCACGCGAAAGTGGCTGTTGCGCCTGCCGGGCGAAACCGACAGCCGTCCGCATGAAGTCGAATGCGTCTACATTCCGGAAAGCGACCGCGGCACGCTGTGCCTGTCCAGCCAGGTCGGCTGCACGCTCAACTGTACCTTCTGCCACACCGGCACGCAGCGCCTGGTGCGCAATCTGACGCCGGGCGAGATCGCGGGCCAGGTCGTGCTGGCGCGCGACCGCCTCAACGACTGGCAACGCGCCGCCTCCGCCGGGGCCGAAGGCGAAAAGCGCCTGGTCTCCAACGTCGTGATGATGGGCATGGGCGAGCCGCTGTATAATTTTGAAGCGGTGCGCGACGGCTTGAACGTGATCGCCGACGGCGATGGCTTGAGCCTGTCCAAGCGCCGCATCACGCTGTCAACGTCCGGTGTGGTGCCCAACATCGCGCGCGCCGGCGAGGAGATCGGCTCGATGCTGGCGATCTCGCTGCACGCCGTTACCGACGCGTTGCGCGACGAACTGGTTCCGCTCAACCGCAAATATCCGCTGCGCGAGCTGCTCGACGCCTGCCGCAACTATCCCGGCGTGTCCAACGCGCGTCGCATCACGTTCGAATACGTCATGCTCAAGGGCATCAACGATTCCTTGATCGACGCCAAGGCACTGGTGCGCCTGGTTAAAGGCATTCCGGCCAAGATCAATCTGATTCCGTTCAATCCCTGGCCGGGCACCACTTACGAATGCTCGGACTGGGAGCAGATCGAGAAATTCTCCGAAGTCGTCTTCGACGCAGGCTACGCTTCGCCGGTGCGCACGCCGCGCGGCCGCGACATCCTTGCCGCCTGCGGTCAGCTCAAAAGCGCGACCGAAAAGCTCTCGGCCGGCGAACGGCTGGCGTTGCGCGCGATGGCGATGACGGACTGACGGCGCCGGAGCGGCAGCGAACAATGGCCGTCCTTGCTCGCATCATGATGGTGATGGTCGCCTACATCCTGGCGTGCATCGCCGCCGCGATCGTGCTCACCGTCGGCACGCTGGCGCCGGCATGGGACGAGGTCAGCCAGATCGGCGCGCAGTCGCCGGCTTTCCAGTCGGCTGCATTGTGGTGGATCGTCACCTTGAGCTCCGCCGGCATCGCGATCTTTGCCCTTGTCCCGGCGCTTGTCGTGATCGTGTTGGCAGAAGGCTTGGCGTTGCGGTCCATTGTCGTCTACGGCGTGCTCGGTTGCGCGCTGGCGCTCGTCCTGTCCTACGGCCTCGATCTCGCCGGCTTTTTCGGCCCGGAAGACAGCCTGGTCGCGCACGAGCGCCAGGTGCTGGCCGCCGCCGGCATCGCCGGCGGCCTTGTTTATTGGCTGTTCGCCGGCCGCAAGGCGGGCCTCTCGAAGTGATCAATCCGGAGCGCCGAGGACGCGAAAAATCTCCTCGAGCTGCGGGCTCATCGGCAGATTGAGTGTTTCCCCGGTCGGCAGCCGTCGCAGGAACCATTTGTTGTAAAGCTCGGTGAGCCGCCGCTCGGCAGCCATGCGCGCAAAAGCGTGGTCGACCGCCGCCGCAAAGGCCGGATCGTCGCGGCGATAGGCCAAGCCGTAGGGATCGTACGACAGGTAGTCGCCGACAACCTTCATGTCGCGCGCACTCGGTTCGGTGGCGATGAAGCCGTAAAGCAGCACGTCGTCGGTGGCAAAGGCGTCCGCCGTGCCGGCGACCAGCAACGCGAGCGATTGGCCGTGATCGGGCGCGGTGACGATTGTGATGCCGAGCTTTTGCCGGTCGGAAAGCGTCCGCAGCGCCGCCTCATTGGTGGTACCGGCCGTCACGACGACGGTCTTGCCGGCGAGACCGCGATAAGATTGGACCGTGGACGCCTTCGGCACCATCAGCTTGGTGCCGGCGACGAAGAAGATCGGCGAGAACGCAACGTCCTTTTGGCGTTGCAAATTGCTGGTGGTCGAGCCGCATTCGAGATCGACGGCGCCGCTCTTGACCTTGTCCAGTCGATCGGCGGAAGTGACCGGGGCCAGCGCGATCCTGATGTCCATGCCGTCGAGCTCGGTGGATGCCTCCTCGACAATCTCCCGGCACAGGTCGATCGAGTAGCCGATCGGCTGCTGGCGCTTGTTGAGATAGGAGAACGGCAGCGAGCTCTCGCGATAGCCGAGCGTGATGGTCCCGCTGTCGCGGATTTTCTTCAGCGTGCCCGACAGCGCGGCGATAGTGACATCCTGCGCGGCGGCAGGCAGCACCAGCCCCGCAAGCGCCAATCCGAGCAAGAGGCCCCGAGCGGCCATGACACGCCTCAGGCCGCCTGCCGCGTCAGCACCGGTTCCGGCGCGACCGGATCGGTCAGCGTCTCGCCCTCCCACTTTGCCACCACGGCGGTCGCCAGCGAATTGCCGATGACATTGGTGGCGGATCGCCCCATGTCGAGAAACTGATCGATACCGATGATCAGCAGCAGCCCGGATTCCGGCAAGTTGAAGCTCGCCAAGGTCGCGGCAATGACCACGAGCGACGCGCGCGGCACGCCGGCCATGCCCTTGCTGGTGAGCATCAGCAGCAACAGCATCGTGATCTGCTGTCCGGACCCCAGCTGGATATTGTAGGCCTGCGCAATGAACATCGTGGCGAACGTGCAATACATCATCGAGCCGTCGAGATTGAAAGAGTATCCCATCGGCAGCACGAAGCTGATGATCTTCTTGCTGACCGGGAATTTTTCGAGCTGCTCCATCAATTTCGGATAAGCGGCTTCGCTGCTCGCGGTGGAGAAGGCGAGCAGGAACGGCTCGCGCACGAGAGTGACGAGCCGCAGCGCATGACTCCCGAAGAACAGATAGCCGACGGCGACAAGCAGCGACCAAAGCAGCAGCAGCCCGAAATAGAACTCGGCCACGAACTTGCCATAGGTGACCAGGATGCCGAGGCCTTGGGTGGTGACGATGGCGGCCATCGACGCGAATACCGCGAGCGGCGCGAGCTTCATGATGTAGCCGGTGATCGTGAGTATGGCGTGGGAGAGCTGCTCGATGCCCTCGACCAGCTTGTCGGCGCGGTTGCCCAGCGCCGCGCAGGCGACGCCGAAGAACAGCGAAAACACCACGATCTGGAGGATTTCGTTGTTCGCCATGGCTTCGATGATGGAGCGCGGCACGAGATGCGTCACGAAATCCTGCATCGAGAGCGAAGCGACCTTGAGATTGGTCGAGGCTTGCGCGTCGGGCAGCGGCAGATTGAGGTTGTCGCCCGGCCGCAGCAGATTGACCAGCAGCAGTCCCATCAGCAGCGAAACCAGCGATGCCGAGACGAACCACAGCATCGCCTTGGCGCCGATTCGCCCGACGATCTTGGGATCGCCCATATGCGCCACACCGACCACCAGCGTCGAGAACACCAGCGGCGCGATGATCATCTTGATCAGGCGCAGGAAGATGTCCGTCATCAGCGAAATATATCCGGAGATGCTTTTGGCGGTGGCCGGATCGGGCCACAGCGTGTGGCAGGCATAGCCAACCGCGATGCCAAGCAGCATGCCGATGAGAATGATGGTGGTGAGCCGCGAACGCATGGTGCCCCTCCGCAACGATCCGCGGCAGCAAGCTTAAGAGGGTTTGGGCCGGATGGGAATTGCGCCCGGCCGCTGGGCCGCAAGCCACGCCTTGCGTCGTTCCCGCGTCTGCCTATAGTCCGCGCCAAATTCGGGCGCCATTGCCCGAGCTTCGGGACCTTCGATGCCCAAAGACGGCGCAAAAGACGTGAAGAAAGTCGTGCTCGCCTATTCCGGCGGGCTCGATACGTCGATCATTCTCAAGTGGCTGCAAACGACCTATGGCTGCGAGGTCGTTACCTTCACGGCGGACCTCGGCCAGGGCGAAGAGCTCGAGCCGGCGCGCAAGAAGGCGCTCACGCTTGGCATCAAGCCGCAAAATATCTTCATCGAGGATTTGCGCGAGGAGTTCGTCCGCGACTACGTGTTTCCGATGTTCCGTGCCAATGCGCTCTACGAGGGCCAATATCTGCTCGGCACCTCGATCGCGCGGCCGCTGATCGCCAAAAAGCAGATCGAGATCGCCGAAAAGGTCGGCGCCGATGCCGTCGCGCACGGCGCCACCGGCAAGGGCAACGACCAGGTTCGCTTCGAGCTTGCCTATTACGCGCTCAAGCCCGACGTGAAGGTGATCGCGCCGTGGCGCGAATGGGATTTCAAATCGCGCGAGGCGCTCATTGCCTTCGCCGAGCAGAACCAGATACCGATCGCCAAGGACAAGCGCGGCGAAGCGCCGTTCTCGACCGACGCCAACCTCCTGCACACGTCCTCGGAGGGCAAGGTGCTCGAGGATCCGGCGGGCGAAGTGCCGGATTACGTTTACTCGCGCACCGCCGATCCGGAGAAAGCGCCGGAGCAGGCCGATTACGTCACGATCGATTTCGAGCGCGGCGACGCCGTCGCGGTCGACGGCAAGACGCTGTCGCCGGCGGCGCTGCTCACGCAGCTCAATGCGCTGGGCCGCAGGCACGGCATCGGCCGGCTCGACCTGGTCGAGAACCGTTTTGTCGGCATGAAGTCGCGCGGCATGTACGAGACGCCGGGCGGTACCATTCTTCTGGCCGCGCATCGCGGCATCGAATCGATCACACTCGATCGCGGCGCGGCGCATCTCAAGGATGAGTTGATGCCGAAGTATGCCGAGCTGATCTATTACGGCTTCTGGTTCTCGCCAGAGCGGGACATGCTGCAAGCGGCGATCGACCGGAGCCAGGAATTCGTCACCGGCCGGGTGCGGCTCAAGCTCTACAAGGGCAATGCCGGCGTGGTCGGCCGTGAGAGCAAATATTCGCTCTACGACCAGGACCTGGTGACGTTCGAAGACGGCAAGGTCGCCTACGACCAGCGCGATGCCGAAGGTTTTATCCGCCTCAACGCGCTGCGGCTGCGGACACTCGGACAGCGCAAGCGCAAGCTGAAACTCTGACCGTCATTCGGTGCGCGCGACAGACGCGAGCGCGGAATCCATAGTCACCATCGGAAAATTATTCTGCATTGGCTGTGATTATGGATTCCGAAATGACGGATAACATTGGCGCAGCCGGGGGTCGTTGCGGCAGCCGGAACTCGGCAATGAATCTCAGGCGAGGCTATTTTGCGCGCGAGTACCGCAAATCCTGCGAACCGAAAGGCAGCGGTCGCGGTCGCGTCAACGTCCCGGGAATATTCACATCCACATCGACGAAGCGCACGCAGGTCTGGTCTTGCTTGTGGCTGGCGCCTTCACGCCAGCCTCCCTTGCGGGATGTCAGCTCCCGGATATCGGTCAGATAGAAGCAGCGCCATCCGGGCAGTTTGTTCCGGGGACTGGTCTCGCCGCCGGACTGAAACGCCAACAACGCTTCGCGACCGTCGGCGGCGTAGCCAAGAACGATTGGATAGACGTCGCGAGTCCTGTCTTCATATGAAAATGACAGCGGTTCCCGCTTGCGCACGGCGCGCCAAATCCGCTCGTAGGTCACGGTCGGCATCAGCGCATAGCCACAGTCACTTTGCGGTTCTCACCGAGATTGGGTTTCGTGCCGGTCAGCCGCGTTTTGAGAAACTCGAACACCACGACTGCCTTGCTCGCCGGCCCGTCCCACAATTCGGCGACGGCCGGCGTCACGCGCAGCACACAGACATTGGGATCGTCCGGGCCGTGCCACCACATGGTGTCGGTCGCCTTCCAGAGTTCGGCTGCCTTGGTATGGCTACGCTTCATTTCGGCGCGCGCGGTGAGCGACAGGTAGGCGTTCTCCGCCTTGTCGAAGAAAGTCAGCCCGATATCGTGCTCCGCTTCGATCTCGTGCTCTTTGGCGCTGCGCAGGTCGGTGATGATCCAGAGCAGGCTCGCGGCGCGCTCGGGCCGCGGCTCGACAGGCCGCGCGCGCAACCCGTCGGCAGAGTGCGTCGTCAGCATTGCCACGCCGACGCGCTCAATGATGTCCCAGATGCGATTGAGGCGGTCCTGTTCCGTCATGCGCCGCTAACGCGCGACGCGGCAGATTGGTTGCCGACGTTCGATTACGCCTGCCGTTCGACCAGCGTCCGCTTGATCTCGGCGATTGCCTTCGCCGGATTGAGATGCTTGGGGCAGGCTTTGGCGCAATTCATGATGGTGTGGCAGCGGTAGAGCCGGAACGGGTCTTCCAGATTGTCGAGCCGTTCGCCGGTCGCCTCGTCGCGCGAATCGACGATCCAGCGCTGCGCCTGCAACAGCGCCGCCGGTCCGAGGTAACGGTCGGAATTCCACCAGTAGCTCGGGCACGACGTCGAGCAGCAGGCGCAGAGGATGCATTCGTAAAGCCCGTCGAGCTTGGCGCGGTCCTCGTGACTCTGCTTCCATTCCTTCTGCGGCGTCGGCGACACGGTTTGCAACCACGGCTCGATCGAGGCGTGCTGGGCGTAAAAATTGGTGAGGTCGGGCACCAGATCCTTCACCACCGGCATGTGCGGCAGCGGATAGACCCGCACCGTGCTTTTGACGTCGCTCATCGCCTTGGTGCAGGCGAGCGTATTGGTGCCATCGATGTTCATGGCGCATGAGCCGCAGATGCCTTCGCGGCAGGAGCGGCGGAAGGTCAGCGTCGCGTCGACGTTGTTCTTGAGCCAGATCAGGCCGTCGAGAATCATCGGACCGCAGGCGCCGGTATCGACGTAATAGGTATCGATGCGCGGGTTGGCGCCGTCATCCGGGTTCCAGCGGTAAATGCGGTATTCGCGCTCCGCGTTGGTCTTGGCCGGATGTGGCCAGGTCTTGCCTTCGGTGACCTTGGAGTTTTTCGGCAGCGTGAATTGGACCATCGCGATATCCTCTCTACCTAGGCAACTAGGCCACGTCTGCGAAGGCCCGCCCATGGGTCACGTGTACTCTTGATCAGTCGAATTGATAATTCGTGCAATCTCGTTCCTTGAAACTCTTGGAAAATGATGGGCCAATCTGCGCCATGTCCAAGGGCAATTTCTGGAAGTTCCTCGGGAGCGCGAAAATGAACAACAAAATGAAGACCGTACATTACGAAGTTGATAGGAGCTCCAGCCTTCGGCGACCGAGGCCAAGGGCTAAATAACGCAGTGTATTTTCTATCCGAATATCTTGATCCGATGATATGAACGTCGGCTTTACTTGGATCCATGCCCTTAAGCGCACTTTCCAGTCGAGAAGTCAGCTCATCAGGCAGCGTGATAGCTAATTCCTCCCGATTAGTACGGGCGCATCGCCATACAAGAAAACAGAAAAAGAGCTTTAGACGATCGACGTTGATATCTCGCAGCCAGTAGCCACCGCGGGACTCCCCCGGCGGCTTCATGATAAATCCTGTCTCATCCCTAATTAGCTGCGACCTTCTTGGCCAAGGTTTCAGCTTTTGCGCTGCGTATGTGTCTAGGTATGCGAATTTACTTTCGCATTCCCGGCACAACAGATGGTCGTCATATATTCCGACAGGCGCTTTCTTTGGTCCGTGGCTCAACTTGCTTGAGAAAATGTAGTGCGGGCCTTGCCGCGTGCGGAAATCGTAGAATGCCTTTGGAATAAGATGGGCATCGATGAGCTGTCGCTCTTCGCCGCAAAATTTGCATCGGCCAAAAGCCATGTTCAGTAAACCCGCGCCTTCGGCTCGATATACGCGACATCGTTGGTGAGCGTGTAGGTATGCACCGGCCGGTAGTCGATCGTGACCTTGCCGGTATTGGTGTCGAGCCAGGTCAGCGAGTGCTTCATCCAGTTCTTGTCGTCGCGGTCGGGATAGTCCTCGCGCGCGTGCGCGCCGCGGCTCTCGGTGCGGTTGACGGCGGCATCGACCGTGACGACGGCCTGCTCGATCAGGTTGGCGAATTCGAGCGTCTCGATCAGGTCGGAATTCCAGATCAGCGAGCGGTCGCTGGTGCGCACGTCGGCAATGCCGTCGAACACTTCGTGAATAAGCTTCGAGCCTTGCTGCAAGATTTCGCCGGTACGAAACACGGCGCAATTGTTCTGCATCACGTGCTGCATGCGGTCGCGAAGCTGCGCGGTCGGCGTGCCGCCGGAGGCGTTACGGAACTTGTCGAGCCGCGACAGCGCCAGATCGGCGGAATCCTTCGGCAATTCGGGGTGCTTGTCGTTGGCGGTGAGGAGGTCGGCGCAGCGCAACGCCGCGGCACGGCCGAACACGACGAGATCGATCAGGGAATTCGAGCCGAGCCGGTTGGCGCCGTGGACCGAGACGCAGGCCGCCTCGCCGAGCGCCATCAGGCCAGAGACGACGTAGTCGGGATTGCCGTCCTTCTTGATCAATGCTTCGCCGTGATAGTTCGTGGCGATGCCGCCCATGTTGTAGTGAACCGTCGGCACGATCGGCACCGGCTCGCGGGTCAGGTCGACGCCGGCGAAAATACGCGCCGACTCGGTGATGCCCGGCAGGCGTTCGGCGAGAATTTTCGGGTCGAGGTGATCGAGGTGAAGGAAGATGTGGTCCTTCTTCGGTCCGACGCCGCGGCCTTCGCGTATCTCGATGGTCATCGCGCGCGAGACGACGTCGCGTGAGGCAAGGTCCTTGGCGGACGGCGCATAGCGCTCCATGAAGCGTTCGCCCTGCGCGTTGACCAGATAGGCGCCTTCGCCGCGCGCACCTTCGGTGATGAGCACGCCGGCGCCATACACGCCGGTCGGATGGAATTGCACGAATTCCATGTCCTCGAGCGGCAGGCGGGCGCGCAGCACCATGGCGTTGCCGTCGCCGGTCTGGGTGTGGGCCCCGGTGCAGGAGGCATAAGCGCGCCCGTAGCCGCCGGTCGCGAGGATGGTCATCTGCCCGGAAAAGCGATGAATCGAGCCGTCGTCGAGATTGATCGCGATGACGCCGCGGCAGCGGCCCTCGTCGTCCATGATCAGGTCGATGGCGAAATACTCGATGAAGAATTCGGCGGAATGGCGCAATGCCTGGCCATACATCGTGTGCAGCATGGCGTGGCCGGTCCGGTCGGCGGCGGCGCAGGTGCGTTGCGCGGTGCCCTTGCCGTAATGAGTGGTCATGCCGCCGAACGGGCGTTGATAGATTTTGCCGTCCTCCTCGCGGCGCGAGAACGGCAGGCCCCAATGTTCCAGTTCGTAGACCGCGTCGGGCGCATTGCGGCACAGATATTCGATGGCGTCCTGGTCGCCGAGCCAATCCGAGCCCTTGACGGTGTCGTACATGTGCCAGCGCCAGTCGTCCTCGCCCATATTGCCGAGCGAGGCGGCGATGCCACCCTGCGCCGCGACGGTGTGCGAGCGCGTCGGGAAGACCTTGGTGATGCAGGCGGTGCGCAGCCCGGCTTCGCTGCAGCCGACGACGGCGCGCAAGCCGGAACCTCCGGCGCCGACCACGACCACATCATAGGTGTGATCCTCGATCGGATAGGCGCGCCCGTTGATCGCGGGCGCGGTAGCTTTGCCGTTCGTTGCGTTGTCCGCCATGCTCACAATCCGAACGAAAGTTTCAGGATGCCGTAGGCGGCGGCAAGGCCGACGACGGCAGTGAAGAAGGTGTTGGCCATCAGCAGCGTGAGCCTCGCCGATTCGTCGTGTACATAATCCTCGATGATCACCGCCATGCCGATCCGCATATGGATACAGATCGAAGCGACGAACAGAAGCATGATCATGGCGATGGCCGGCGAGCCGAGAATCTGCGCCACGGCAGCCTGATTGCGGCCGAGCAGCGTGATCAGAATGATCACCGCGGCGATGGTCAGCGGGATATTGGCGATGGCCGTCACGCGCTGGTGCCAGAAATGGGTGGTGCCGGATTTTGCCGACCCGAGGCCGCGGACGCGCGCGAGCGGCGTGCGGATATGAGCGTCCTTGCTCATACCGAGCCTCCCATCGCGAGAAGCCCGATGATCCACAGGATCGCCGTGATCGTGATCGAGCCGATCAGGTTCGCGGCGGCAAGCCATTCACGTTCGGTCGGGCCCAAACCCCGGCCGCTGTCCCAGATCAGATGGCGGATGCCGCCGAGCATGTGGTGGATCAGCGCCCAAGTGTAGCCGAACAGGATGAGCCGCCCGATCCACGAGCCGGCGAACCACTCGAACCGCGCATAGCCGTTTGGGCCCGCGGCGGAGATAAACCACCAGGCCACGATCAGCGTTCCGAAGTAGAGGCCGAATCCGGTGATGCGATGCACGATCGACATCATCATCGTCAGCGTCGGCCGGTAGATTTGCAGGTGCGGCGAGAGTGGCCGTTCAACACGGGCCTTAGTTTCGGCCATGGCGTTTATCCGAATTCGCCCCGGCGGGCGCCGGGCTGAGGATCGTTCCTATCCAATCCACGTTCTTGCCGCAATGCAACGACGCACAGGTCAATGTTGCGCTCGGCAACTTCATTTCGTATTACACGAAGCATATAGGCAAAAATGATATGTACAATGGGAATTGTACAAAGCTTGGCTTCGTATAATGCGAAGGTAGGGTCATCTCATGCGATTTGATCTCGCCGATCTCAGCCTGTTTCGCCACGTCGTCGAGGCGGGCAGCATCACTCACGGCGCCGAACGCGCGCATCTTGCGCTCGCCGCCGCGTCCACCCGTATCCGCAACATGGAGGATGCGCTCGGCGTCGGGCTGCTGACTCGCGGGCGGCAAGGCGTAACCCCGACCCAGGCCGGCCGCACCTTGCTGCAGCACGCGCGCACCATCCTGCGTCAGGCTGAACGGTTGCATGAGGACCTCGGCGCCTATGGTGGCGGCCTTGCCGGGCAAATCCGCGTACTGTCGAACACCAATGCGCTGACGGAGTTCCTGCCGGAAGCGCTGAGCTCGTTCCTGGCCGACCATCCCAATGTCAGCGTCGACCTGGAAGAACGCCTGAGCGACGAAATCGTCGGTCTGATTGCCGAGGGCGTTGCCGATCTGGGAGTTGTCGCCGGCACGGTCGATGCGGGCAGCCTCGAAACCTACCCATTCCGCCGCGACCGCTTCGTGCTCGTGGTGGCGCAGGACCATCCGCTGGCGAAACGCAGCCGGATCGACTTCGAGGAAGTGCTCGAGCACGACTTCGTCGGCCTCGATCGCGCCAGCGCCATTCAGCGCTTCCTGGCGACCAAAGCGGTGCGCATCGGCCGGCCACTGCGGCTGCGCGTGCAGTTGCGCTCTTTCGACGCGGTGTGCCGCCTGGTCGAATGCAAAGTCGGCATTGGCATCGTGCCGGAAACGACGGCGCGACGCGTGTCGAAAACCATGGCGATCAAGCCGGTCATGCTGTCCGATCCGTGGGCGGTTCGCGATCTGACGATCTGTATCCGCAACTTGGGCGAGCTTCCGCTCTATGCGCGGCAACTGGTCGAACACCTGCGCGATCAGCGCGGCATCAGCACCCAGTAATCGAGATCGAGCAGCACCGCGGGATCGTATTCCTCGCCGGCCTTGAGCGGAAAATCGCCGCACGGCCTGTCGCTGGTGGCGACGGTGCGAAGCCGCATGGCGCCGACATCGTCGCGGCCGGGCAAATCGGCTTTCGCCAGAATTTCCGACCACGCGAAAATGGTGCCGCCCGCGAACAGCGGCGCGACGTGCCGCCCGCCATTGATGGCCGCGACATGAAATGCGTTGGCGAGGCCGTTGAAGGTGAGCGCGCGCGCCAGCGAGATGACGTGCCCGCCGTAGATCAGCCGCCGTCCGAACCGGCCCTGTTTGGCGCTGAACAGATCGAAATGGATGCGCGCAGTGTTCTGGTAGAGCCGGGTCGCGGTCTGATGCTCGGCTTCCTCGACAGTGATGCCGTCGACGTGATCGATGCGTTCCCCGACCTCATAGTCGCCGAACCGATAGTGGCTTCCGGCCAGCGCGCAGTCGTACGCCGAGATATCGAGCGCCGGACAGGCTTCGCCCAGCACTTTTGCTTCCAGCACAGTCGGCAGGCGCGGCACGTGGTCGCCGGGAGCCGGCGCCGCTTCGTCGCCTTTGCGCACCATCACCCAGCGCACATATTCGAGCACTGGTTTGTTGTGCTGATTGAAGCCCGTTGTGCGCACATAGACGATGCCGGTCTTGCGGCTCGAATTCTCCTTCAGTCCGATGACTTCCGAGAGCGCGTTCAGCGTATCGCCGGGATAGACCGGGCTGCGGAAATAGCAGCCGGCATAGCCGAGATTGGCGACGGCATTGAGCGAGACGTCGGGCACGGTCTTGCCAAATACGATGTGGAACACCAGGAGATCGTCGATCGGCGACCGCGGGTAGCCGATGTCCTTGGCGAACGCGTCGGACGATTGCACCGCAAAACGGCCGCCGAACAGGCCGATGTAGAGCGCCACATCGCCGACCGTGACGGTGCGCGGCGTGGCGTGGCGTATGACCTGACCGATACGAAAATCTTCAAAGAAATTGCCGGGGCTGGTTTTGGGCATTGGATCCTGTTGACAGTATTTGCGCGTTGGAATCCGGCATTCCGCGCGCTTTTCATAGCGCACACTCGGCTACCACAAAAGCCGTAAGCCTCGCAAAAATGTATTCACGCGGCCGTGACCGTTCGGCTGAAACCCTTGCACGACGGGTCCGTATCTCAATCCGACGACGACCTCACTGTCGTCTCCGCGCGGCCCCGCCGCGGCGAACCCACTCACAATGGAGACTTCCATGTCCAAGCGTTTCGCCTTGCTCGCCTCTGCGGCCATGATCGCCTTTGCCGCCGCAGTTGCGCCTGCGCCACTTTACGCGCAGATGAACGAGAAGACGGTGACCGTCGGCGGCGCGCCGATGTATCCGTCCAAGAACATCGTCCAGAATGCCGTGAACTCCAAAGATCACACGACGCTGGTCGCCGCTGTGAAGGCGGCCGGCCTCGTCGATACGCTGGAAGGACCGGGACCGTTCACCGTGTTCGCGCCAACCAACGCAGCGTTTGCCAAGCTGCCGTCGGGCACGGTCGATAATCTGCTCAAGCCCGAGAACAAGGCGACGCTGGTCAAGGTGCTGACCTATCACGTCGTTCCCGGCCGCATGACGGCGGTCGCTCTGATGAAAGCGGTCAAGGACGGCGAGGGTGAGGCCCACCTCAAGACCGTCGCCGGCGAAGACCTGATCGTGAAGCAGGCCGGCCCCGGCAAGCTCACCGTCTCCGACTCCAAGGGCGACGTCGCCATGGTCACCATCGCGGATGTTTTGCAGTCTAACGGTGTTATTCACGTGATCGACACCGTGATGCTGCCGTAAGGACGGTTGCCTCTATTTACCGCTTGCTTTGCCCTCTTCCCGTTCGCGGGGAGAGGGCATTTACCGACTGACAGAATTGTGAGGCGCTTGTGCGCGCCTGTTTTGTTATAGGACAGCCGAAACGACCGGGACGCCATGACGATCGACGCGGCAACCAGCTCGCCCGCAGTGCCCGGTGCCGCAACCGGGCCACTCATTCATCCGCCGTGGGTGCGCGTGACGCATTGGATCAACGCGCTGGCCATGGTCATGATGATCGGCTCGGGCTGGCAGATCTACGACGCTTCGCCGCTGTTCCGGCACATCAAATTCCCGCCGCAGATCGCGCTCGGCGAGTGGCTCGCCGGCGCGCTGTTGTGGCACTTCGCGGCGATGTGGCTTCTCGTGATCAACGGCGTCGTCTATGTCACGCTCGGCATCGCGACCGGCCGCTTTCGCCGCAAATTTTTTCCGATCCGGCTGCGCCAGGTCGTCGACGATCTCCTCGCCGCGCTGCGCGGCAAGCTCTCGCACGACGATCTTTCCGTCTATAACGCGGTGCAGCGGCTCCTCTATGTCGGGGTGCTGCTTGCCGGCGTTGTCATCGTGCTCTCAGGCCTGTCGATCTGGAAGCCGGTGCAGTTCAAATGGCTGACCGCAGTGTTCGGCGGCTATGACTTCGCCCGCTATGTGCATTTCTTGGCCATGGCATCTATCGTCGGTTTCTTGACCGTGCATGTCGCGCTGGCGCTCATCGTGCCGAAAAGTCTGCGCGCGATGATCGTCGGCCGGTGAGGGAATAGGAAGAAGACGATGGCGCGCCAGCGCAAACCGATACCCGGCGTCGATCCGAAGCTCCTGATCAAGGATGCGGCGAAACTGCTGCCAGCTCCCTCGCGGCGGTTGTTCCTGCGTGGCGCGGCGAGTCTCGGCGCGCTCGCTACTCTGACCGGTTGCGACATCATCGACGGCCCGACGGCCGAGAGCGCGCTGCGCGTCATTTCGAATTTCAATGATTGGGTTCAGGCCCGGATTTTCAATCCGAATACGCTCGCTCCCGAGTACCCGGAAAGCGCGATCACGCGGCCATTTCCGTTCAATGCCTATTATAGCGAGGACGAAGCGCCCGAAATCGACGGCGACAAATATCAGCTGGAGATCGGCGGGCTGGTCGACAACAAGAAGCCGTGGACGCTGCCGGAGCTCAACGCGCTGCCGGAAGTCTCGCAGATCACCCGCCATGTCTGCGTCGAGGGCTGGAGCGCGATCGGTTCGTGGCAGGGCGTGAAACTTTCGGACTTTTTGAAGATGATCGGCGCCGATACCACGGCCAAATACGTCTGGTTCCAGTGCGCCGAAGGTTATTCGAACACCATCGACATGCCGACCGCTCTGCATCCGCAGACCCAACTGACGCTGAAATTCGATCACAAGACGTTGCCGGTTGCCTACGGCTTTCCGATCAAGATCCGCATTCCGACCAAGCTCGGCTTCAAGAACCCGAAATACGTCACTGCGATGTGGGTCCAGAACAACGACGCCGGCGGGTATTGGGAAAACCAAGGCTATAACTGGTTCAGCGGGCAGTAGCGGAACCTGCCTTCAATTTGATCTGAATTGGCGCCCGCCGGGAACCTGTCAGGGCGCACGCTCGTTTTGCTGTCAGCAGCGAAGCGGGTGCTGACATGAAGCAAAACTTGAATATGCCAGCGGAACAGAGCGATCCGCACCATCACGTGAAGAAGGTTTCGGCGCGGTTTCAGGAACTCCAGGAGCATTTGCGCGACGACGTCGAGAAGATCGACGACCCGCGCGCTAGGGCGATGTTCGAGACGGCGGCCGAAGTGCTCGGCGGGCTGCAAAAGGCCTTCCACGATTACGAGGCGAAGAACGAGCCGGCGAGGCGCTCGTAGGCGCCCGCAATGGAGGCTGGCATGGACAATACCCGCAGGCGCATCGTCGGGATTTCGGCAGGCTTGGCGGCGGCTGGCGCCGGAATTTTCATGCCGGCGTGGACCGCCGCGGCGCAAAACGACGGCAAGCAAGGTGGCAAGATGCCGGACGTGACGCCGCCTGAGGACCTGATGCGCGAGCATGGCCTGCTCAACCGCATTCTGCTGATCTACGAAGCGGCGATCAGAAAGTTCGACACCAACGAGAGCTTCGATTCCGCGGTTATTTCGCAGTCGGCGCAGATCGTGCGTCAATTCGTCGAGGACTATCACGAACGCAACGAGGAAAATCAGGTCTTTCCGCGCTTCCGCAAGGCCGGGCAGATGGCCGATCTCGTCAATACGCTCTATCAGCAGCACCAGGCCGGCCGCCGGCTGACCGACGCCATCCTGCACCTGGCGCCGGTCGGCATCGCGCCCGGAGATGAGCAGCGCCGTCTGGTTTCCGCCATGCAGAGCTTCATCGCCATGTATCGTCCTCATGAAGCGCGGGAGGATACCGAGCTGTTTCCAAAACTGCGCAGCGTCGTCTCCGCCAATGAGTTCGACGCCATGGCCGACGATTTCGAAAGGGATGAGCAGAGGAAATTCGGCGAGGACGGCTTCGAGATGATGGTGGATAAGGTCGCCGGAATCGAGCGGGCGATCGGCATCAACGACCTCAACAAGTTCACTCCGGTCTGACAATCTTTCGATGGCGCGAGCGCGGCTTGCCAAGCCGAGCGCGGCTCGATAGCAATCACGCTTTGTCGTCATTCCGGGGCGCGCGAAGCGCGAACCCGGAATCCATAACCCCGGCGCGGTTCGCCAACAGTTCGTTGGGCTTCCGGAACGACGGCAGTCATTGTGAGGCGTAATCCATGGCGACGTTCAAGCTTCTTCTTCTCCCCGGCGATGGTATCGGCCCTGAAGTCATGGCCGAGGTGAAGCGGCTGCTCGGCTTTTACGCGAGGAACGGCGTCGCCGATTTCCAGACCGAGGAAGGGCTGGTCGGCGGCGCTTGCTATGACGCGCATCAGGTCGCGGTGACCGACGACACCATGGCCAAGGCGCACGCGGCGGATGCCGTAATCTTTGGCGCGGTCGGCGGACCGAAGTGGGACAAGGTGCCATTCGACGCGCGTCCCGAGGCGGGTCTGCTGCGCTTGCGCAAGGACCTTGGCCTTTTCGCCAACATCCGTCCCGCCATCGTCTATCCGGCGCTCGCCGACGCTTCGAGCCTCAAGCGCGAAGCGGTGGAAGGGCTCGACATCATTATCCTGCGCGAACTCACCGGCGGGGTCTATTTCGGCGAGCCGAAAACAATCACCGATCTCGGCAACGGCCAGAAGCGCGCCATCGATACGCAAGTCTACGACACCTACGAGATCGAGCGCATCGCACGTGTCGGTTTCGAACTGGCGCGCAAGCGGCGCAACAAGGTCACGTCGATGGAAAAACGCAATGTGATGAAGACCGGCGTGCTGTGGCACGAAGTGGTCGGCCAGGTCCACGACCGCGAATACAAGGACGTCGAGCTCGAGCACATGCTGGCCGACGCCGGCGGCATGCAGCTTGTCCGCTGGCCGAAGCAGTTCGACGTCATCGTCACCGACAATCTGTTCGGCGACATGCTGTCCGATGTCGCGTCGATGCTCACCGGCTCGCTCGGCATGTTGCCGTCGGCTTCGCTCGGCGAACTCGATCCCAAGACCAGGCGCCGCAAGGCGCTATACGAGCCGGTGCACGGCTCGGCGCCGGATATCGCCGGCAAAGGCATGGCAAATCCGATCGCCATGCTGGCTTCATTCGCCATGGCGCTGCGCTATTCGTTCGACATGAGCGCCGAAGCCGACCGGCTCGAGGCCGCCATTGCCGCGGCGCTCGACAAGGGGCTGCGCACCGCCGATATCAGGACGGATGGCGCGAAAATCGTCAGCACCACTGAAATGGGCGAAGCGGTAGTTGCCGAACTGGAAAAGCTTGCTGCCTGATCGCACGCAGCGGGAAAAACGCGACGGTCAGAACGGCGTATTGGGATTGAAGCCCGGTATGGAGCCGAAACCGGGGAGCGGATACGAACCGTGGCCGGTGGTATCGGGACCGATGAACCAATTTGGTCCGTTGCCGCCGAGTGGCGGAAACGCATAGTCCATGAAGCCGCGGTCGCCGACCGACACTTCCGTTCCGGTCTCGAGATAAGAGCGCTGGCGCGGAATAACGATCACAGTGGTGGTGCCGTTGGTGTTGTGGATGATGGTTTTGGTGGGCTCGATGACGGTCCCGCTCGCGGTTCGCATCACCGGCTCGGGCCGCGTTTTCTTGGTCGTTGCGGCAGCGGAGTCCGCCAGCATTGCGGACACGACCAAGGCGGTGGCGGCAACGGCTAATACGCGCATCTGTCCTCGCTCTCCCACCGTGCCACTGTAGCCCGGTTCCCTGGCCTGCAATAGCGCCTCGGCAACCTTCCCGGCGCCCCAAGGGTTCCCCCCAGACTTTCTCGGGTACGCGATTCCGCACTGCGGTAGAACATCTTCCTCCTATCCGCAGCTCTTTTGCCATATTATTCTGCGGATAGGCGTTGCACTAAAATCATCGCGTGCTTGGGCTCCGATAGGAGTCCCAAAGCCAAACAAACGCGAGGGAGGGATATGCCATGCTTACGCGACGATCAGTATTGGGCGCAGCCGGAACGGGTCTTGCGCTAGCCGGCAGCGGCTTTCCAAGGTTTTCCGAAAGCTGGGCCGCGGGCGCGACGGTATCGCCCGGCGTGCCCAGCGGAGTCGTCGGGTCCGCGACCATGGAGGCGCTGCCGGGCAAGAAGCCACTCATCCGGCTCGCCTACCGGCCGCCGAACTACGAATCTCCGCTCGATTACTTTCGCACGCCGATCACGCCAAACGACGAGTTCTTCGTGCGCTATCACCTCTCCGATGTTCCCGACGTTGATGCGGCGACCTACAAGATCGCGGTTGGCGGTGACGGCGCCAACGGCCAGACCGAACTGACGCTCGACGATCTGAAAAAACTCCCGGCCTATGAGGTCGCCGCGGTCAACCAATGCTCCGGCAACCGGCGTGGCCTGTCCAACCCGCACGTCGCCGGCGTCGAATGGGGCTATGGCGCCATGGGCTGCGCACGCTGGAAGGGCGCGCGTCTCAAGGACATCCTCGGCATGGTCGGCCTCAAGCCCGAAGCGATCGAGATCGCGTTCAACGGCGCCGATGGCCCGGCCTTCGACAAGACGCCCGATTTCATCAAGAGCCTGCCGGTGTGGCGGGCGATGGATGAATCGACGTTGATCGCTTACGAAATGAACGGCGCGCCATTGCCGCATTTCAACGGCTTTCCGGCGCGCCTCATCGTGCCGGGCTGGACCGGCACCTACTGGATGAAGCATCTCATCAGCATCACCGCGCTCACAAAGCCACAGGGCGGCTTCTGGATGAATCCGGCCTATCGCATTCCGGTTGGCATGTTCCCGGTGGTGGCGCGCTTCGTCTCGCAGGAGAACGCGACCAGCACTCCGATTACCGAGATCGTCATCAATTCGCTGATCACCAGCCACGGCGACAGTGCTGCGGTGAAAACCGGCACGGTTACTGTCGGCGGGCTGGCCTGGGACGGCGGTTACGGCATCACCGGCGTCGAGGTCTCGACGGACAGCGGCAAATCCTGGGCGGCCGCGGCGCTCGGCGACGATCTCGGCCGTTACGCCTTTCGGCCATGGACGTTCCCGCTCAAGGCCAGGCGCGGCAAGAACACCGTAATGGTCAATGCCCGCAACAAGATCGGCCAGACCCAGACGGCGACATTGCTGTTCAATCCCGCCGGCTACCACAACAATGTGATGCAGAGCATCACGCTCAACGCCAGCTAGGGGAGCCACGCCATGCGCACGATTGTCCTTGCCGTGATTGCCGCGCTTGTCGCGCTCCCCGCGGTGGCCGATGAGCCGACGATTCAACTCAAACCGGGTCCGGGTCTCGATAAAGTGGAGGCCAATTGCGGCGCTTGCCACAGCCTCGTCTATATCCAGATGAACTCGCCGTTTCTCAACGCGGCGGGCTGGAATGCCGAGGTCACCAAGATGATCAAGGCGTTCGGCGCCCCAATCGGCGATGCCGACGCCAAGGATATAGCGGCTTATCTCGCCGCAAATTACGGCACGTAGCGACCGATCGCGTTCAGCGCGACGGCAGATGTCCGCGCAGCGCGGACTTCAGCTTTGAGATCTGCCGCGGCGCGATGTGTTCTTCGCGCTCCGGCGTCGCCGCCAGGATCGGACTGCGCTGGCCGCAAAACCTGCGCTTGATCTCGGCCTGGGCGAAGAATGTGCCGAGCTGGGTGTCGCCGTTGATCATGGTGAGCCGGTCGAGCATGCAACCGAGCGCCGCCCGGTCGACCACTTCCTGGCCGGCGCTGCAATACCATCCGGCGATCTGCATTGCCGGAGTGTCGAAGGCGCGCGCGAAGCCGAGACAGCGGCGCACGTCGCCTTGGGGTGCGATGGCAAAATCCACAAGCGGCACCGGGCCGAACTTGCTGTCGATCTCGTCCGCCGGCTTGACGTCGTCGGTCACGGTGTAGTCGACGATCCGCGCTGCGATCTCGCTCGGTGCGTCGAGGAAGCGCTCGCCCGGAAGGCCCGACCGGAACACCTCGACCATCGCATAGGGCCGGGCGTCCGCGGCGTCACCCCACGTCAGCACGTCCTTGCGCGCACCGTCGTTACGGCGGCGCAGGATTGCATAATTGAATGCGCTGCCGTTGAGCTCCGGCATGAGCAGTTCGAAGGCGGGGAAAGGGTGTTCGACGGTGGTCCAGATCGGCAGCGGCACCGGGTGGATTGCGCCCACACCGCGAGGTTCCTGAAAAAAACTCGCCGCCACGACGGCAAGGATCGCAAGGCCGCCTATATAGGCGACGATGCGCACGAAGGTGGCGCGAATGTCGCTCGGTACCAAGTACGCGGCCGGCTGCACCCGTCCCTCTCATCAACGTTGTGTTAGGGACGTTTCTCGCCTAGAAGCGCTTCCGCTCCGGTTCCCAGGCAGCGTCGCCGGGGGCGAATTTTTGGTGGAGAGTTAACAATGGGTTACAGCGTCGCCGTGGTTGGCGCGACCGGCAATGTGGGCCGGCAAATGCTCGAGATTCTGGACGAGCGAGCGTTTCCGGCCGATGAGGTCGTGGCGCTGGCCTCGCGCCGCAGCATCGGCACCGAGGTGTCGTTCGGCGACCGGACACTGAAGGTCAAAGCGCTGGAGCATTTCGATTTTTCCGGCGTGGACATCTGTCTGATGTCGGCCGGGGGTGCCGTCTCCAGGGAATGGTCACCGAAGATCGCCGCCACCGGCGCGGTCGTGATCGATAATTCGTCAGCGTGGCGCTACGATTCCGACGTCCCGCTGATCGTGCCGGAGGTCAATGGCGACGCGGTTGCGGGCTTCCGTCAGCGCGGCATCATTGCCAACCCGAACTGCTCGACGGCGCAGCTCGTGGTCGCGCTGAAGCCGCTACACGACAAGGCGGGGATCACGCGCGTCGTGGTCGCCACCTATCAGTCAGTCTCCGGCGCCGGCAAGGAGGCAATGGACGAATTGTTCTCGCAGACCAAGGCGGTGTTCCAGATCAACGAGGTTGAGGCAAAGGCGTTTCCCAAGCGCATTGCCTTCAATGTCATTCCGCAGATCGACACCTTCATGGAGGATGGCTACACCCGCGAAGAGTGGAAGATGGTGGTCGAGACCAAGAAGATTCTCGATCCCAAGATCAAGCTCACGGCGACCTGCGTGCGCGTGCCGGTTTTCATCAGCCACTGCGAGGCGGTGAATATCGAGTTCGAGAATCCGATCACACCCGACGAAGCGCGCAACATCCTGCGCAACGCGCCGGGCTGCCTCGTCATCGACTCGCACGAGCCGGGCGGCTACGTGACGCCTTACGAAGCGGCCGGCGAGGACGCGACCTATATCAGCCGCATCCGCGAGGACGCGACCGTCGAGAACGGGCTCTCGATGTGGATTGTGTCCGACAATCTGCGCAAGGGCGCAGCGCTCAACGCCATCCAGATCGCCGAATGCCTGATCAACCGCAAGCTGATTACTGCCAAGCGGAAGGCGGCCTGACAGCCAGCGTCGAATCTCCAAAAACCGCATTGGCAGACAGGCTGCAAAGCCGCTAGCGTAGGCTCGCCGGGCTCTGGGGGAAATTAGCGATGACCGTTCGCCCGCGCCGTAGCGTCCTGTACATGCCCGGATCGAACGCGCGCGCGCTGGAGAAGGCGCGCGAGCTTCCGGCGGACTGCCTGATCCTCGACATGGAGGATGCGGTGGCGCCGGAGGCCAAGGGACAGGCGCGCGACCTTATCGTCAAATCGCTGAAGAACGGCGGTTTCGGCAGCCGTGAAGTCCTGGTGCGGATCAACGGCCTCGATACCCGCTGGTGGGTCGAGGATCTCGACGCCGTGGCCGTGGCCAAGCCCGATGCCGTACTGGTGCCGAAAATCTCGAATCCGGCGCAGTTGCAGGATCTCGCCGCGCGGATCGTCGATATGGGCACCGATCCGAAAATCCGCGTATGGGCCATGATGGAAACGCCGCTGGCGATGCTCAATGTCGGCCCGATTGCCGCTGCGGCGCTCGATTCGGAGACCCGGCTCACCGGCTTCGTCATGGGCACCAACGATCTTGCCAAGGACACCCGGGCGCGCCTCGTGCCGGGCCGCGCGCCGATGCTGCCGTGGCTGATGAACTGCGTGGCGGCTGCGCGCGCTTACGGCCTCGACATCCTCGACGGCGTCTATAACGATCTCGGCAATGCCGAAGGTTTTGTTGAGGAATGCAAGCAGGCCCGCGATCTCGGCTTCGACGGCAAGACGCTGATCCACCCGCGGCAGATCGAGCCGTGCAACGAGGCATTCTCGCCGAGCAAAGACGAAGTGGACGTGGCGCGCAAGATGATCGCCGCCTTCGACCTGCCTGAGAACGAGAACAAGGGCGTCCTCCAGATCGACGGCCGCATGGTCGAGCGCCTGCACGCCGAGATGGCGCGGCGCACGGTGGCAATCGCGGATGCGATCGAGAAGCAGGCGGCCCGGAAGGAAAACACAGCCTAAAACTAAAACGGCTTGTCGCCGTTGATTGTGCAGCGGCGCATCACACGTTTTTGCCGCGCCTCATCGAATCCGGTGGCCCGATGCAAGGTGCACCGATTATCCCAGACGATGCATTGCCGCGGTGTCCAGGTGTGCGAATAGACGTGCTCCGGCGGCGTGATCGTGACGTTGAGCTCCTCGATCAGCGCACGGCCTTCGTCGTAGTCCATGCCTTCGATCGACTCGGCGTGATCGCCGAGGAAAATCGCCTTGCGGCCGGTTTCGGGGTGCGTCCGCACGATCGGGTGCGCGACCGGCGGCACTTCGGATTTCTGCTTCGCCGTGAGCAGATCCTCGCCGTGGCGGCGGGTGCGCGAGAAGTCGAGATTATGGATGGCGCGCTTGCCTTCGATCTTTGCCGTCAGCGCCTCCGGCAGGAGATCGTAAGCGCAATACATGTCGGCGAATTGCGTCTCGCCCCCGAGCCCCGGCGGCGGAACGATCTCCGAATACATCATTGTGGCCTGGCCGGTGCGTTCGCGCCACGAACCGTCGGTGTGCCAGTACAGCGTGCCCTTGTCGGGGTGCTTGCCGCTCGGATTGCCGTCCCTGTCGAGGTTGGACAACAGGTAGATTTCCGGGTGGTCCGGGTAGCCGTAGTGGTCGCGCAGCACGTGGAGCTGCACTTCGCCGAAATTGCGCGCGAAAGCGACTTGGGTGGCCGGCGGCAGATCGACGTCGCGGAACAGGATCAGTTCGTACTCGAGAAAGGCCTCGTAGATCCTGGCAAACAGCGCCGGCGATACCGCCTGTGCAAGCGTTATTCCGGAAATCTCGCAGCCAAGTACCGGATGCAGCGGCTTCACCTCAAACGGCCAGTCGTGAGCACGCGGGGATTTGAGCTGAGCTTGTGCCATGGCGACCTCCGGCGGGTGCGGGCACGGCGATTATGCCAGCGCGGCGGTGCGCTTCCTAGTCCGCAGTCAGTTCTTCAGCCGGTAGCCGGTCTTGAAGAACCACCACACGACCGTCATGCAAACCGCCAAAAACAGGATCGTCATCGCGACGCTGATTTCGACGTTCACGTCGGCGACGTCGAAGAAACTCCAGCGAAAGCCGCTGATCAGGTAAACCAGCGGATTGAACAGCGTGACGGTGCGCCAGAACGGCGGCAATACGCTTGTCGAATAGAACGTGCCGCCAAGAAACGTCAGCGGCGTGAGGATCAAAAGCGGCACGATCTGCAACTTCTCAAAGCTTGTCGCCCACAGGCCGAGGATGAAGCCGAACAGGCTGAAGCTGACCGAGGTGAGCACCAGGAATGCGATCATCCAGGCCGGATGATCGATCCGCAGCGGCACGAACAGCCATGAGGTTGCGAGAATGATCAGCCCCAGTATCACCGACTTTGTGGTCGCTGCGCCGACATAACCGAGCACGCATTCGAACGGCGACACCGGAGCGGACAGGAGTTCGTAGATGGTACCGACGAAGCGCGGGAAATAGATGCCGAACGCCGCGTTGGTGACGCTTTGCGTCAGCAGCATCAGCATGATCAGTCCCGGCACGATGAAGGCGCCGTAGCTGACGCCGTCGATCTGCGTGATCCGCGAACCGATAGCGGCGCCGAATACGACGAAATACAGCGCCGTTGAGATGACCGGCGAGACCACGCTCTGGAACAGCGTGCGGCCGGTTCGCGCCATCTCGTACCGGTAGATTGCACGTATTGCATAAACGTTCATTGGTCCTGCCTCACCAGGCCGACGAAAATGTCCTCCAGCGAGCTCTGCCGCGTCTGCAGGTCGCGAAAGCGGATGCCGGAGGCGCGCAGATCGTCCAGCAAAGTGGTAATGCCGGTGCGCTCGCTTTTGGTGTCGTAGTCGTAGGTCAGGGTCTTGCCGTCGGTCCCAAGCGTGAGCTTGTGCGCGCCGAGCGCGGCGGGAATTGCGGCGAGCGGATCGCGAATTTCGATCATAAGCTGTTTTTTACCGAGCTTGCGCATCAGTTCGGCCTTGTCCTCGACCAGAATGATTTCGCCGTTGTTGATAACGCCGACCCGGTCGGCCATCTCCTCCGCCTCTTCGATGTAATGCGTGGTGAGGATGATGGTGACGCCGGACGCACGCAGTTCGCGCACGAGCTGCCACATGTCCTTGCGCAGCTCGACGTCGACGCCGGCAGTGGGTTCGTCGAGAAACAGGATGCGCGGCTCGTGCGCCAGCGCCTTGGCAATCATCAGCCGACGCTTCATGCCGCCGGACAAATTCTTGATCATGGCTTCGCGCTTGTCCCACAGCGATAGATCCTTGAGCACTCTCTCAATGTGGCCGGGGTCCGGTGGCTTGCCGAACAGGCCGCGGGAAAACTGCATGGTGGCGACCGGCGTCTCGAACGCGTCGGTGGTCAATTCCTGCGGCACCAGCCCGATCGCGGAGCGCGTTGCGCGGTAATCTGAAATGATGTCGTGTCCATCCACCGTCACCCTGCCGGCAGAGGGATTGACGATGCCGCAGATGATGCTGATCAGCGTCGTCTTGCCGGCGCCGTTCGGCCCGAGCAGGGCGAAAATCTCACCGTGACGGATATCCAGGTTGATGTCTTTCAGCGCCTGGAAGCCGGAGGCGTATGTCTTGTTGAGATGCAAAACGGAAATTGCGGATGTCATGCAGGGTTCATGGCTTGCGAACTGTGATTGCAGGTGACGAAACTATCGAGCGGCCGGACGTTATCGGCTTATCCGAGCAGGAGTTGTTCCATGACCGATATCAGCGAACGCCATGACATTTGCACGCAAATCACCACCGTCAAGCTCCCGGCTGACAAGCAGGACGAAGTACTCAATCCTATGGTCGAACGTGCCCGCTTCATGGCCAAACAGCCGGGCTTCGTGTCGGTGAACCTGCACCGCAGCAAAGACGGCAGTCACGTTGTCAACTACGTTCAATGGACCAATGCGGAAAAGCTTGCCGCGGCGCATCATTCACCCGAGTTCCGCAAGAAATGGCCCCGCTTCGGCGAAATCGTCGATGAAATCGAGCCTTGCCTCTATGACGTCGTTCACGTCGAGGCCGCCTAGACCGCCAAGCCTGAGCTTCACACCCAGGGGCGCTCGGCTTTCGCCTTCGCCTCGAAGCCGTCGATCTTCTTGCTCTTGACCATGGTCAAGCCGATGTCATCGAGGCCTTCCAGAAGGCATTTCTTGCGGTGCGGGTCGATGTCGAACTTGACCACGCCGCCGTCGGGGCCACGGATCTCCTGCTTTTCGAGATCGACGGTGAGCGTCGCGTTGGCGCCGCGCTCGGCATCATCGAACAGTTTTTCCAGATCTTCCGGTGACACCTTGATCGGCAGAACGCCGTTCTTGAAGCAGTTGTTGTAGAAAATGTCGCCGAACGAAGTCGAGATCACGCAGGTGATGCCGAAATCCATGAGCGCCCAGGGCGCGTGCTCGCGTGAGGAGCCGCAGCCGAAATTGTCGCCGGCGACCAGGATCTTCGCCTTGCGGTAGGCCGGCTTGTTGAGCACGAAATCGGGGTTTTCGCTGCCGTCGTCGCGAAAGCGTTTTTCGGCGAATAGGCCCTTGCCGAGGCCAGTGCGCTTGATCGTTTTCAGGTACTGTTTCGGTATGATCATATCGGTATCGATATTGATCATCTTCAGCGGCGCCGCGACGCCCTCGAGGGTTGTGAACTTTTCCATCCCGGTTTCCTAGCGAACTGCGATTGCTACGACGTTTAATGGCGGCTAGCCGGGCGTGGGTCAAGCCCGCGCTTTTGCCGCAAATTCGGCGGCATTGAACCTCGACTCGCGGTCAAGCGTGCAGACCTGCACGTGATATTCGGAGTAATATTTTTGCCGCGCCAGTTTCTGCGCCGCGACGTGCTCGGGGTTGGTGCGCCAGGCGCGCAGCCCCTCTTCGTGCTCGAATTCGACGATTGTCATCCGTTCGCCGTCCTCCGCCAGATAGCCTTTGTGCGAAATGTAGCCCGGCATGGTGCGGGCAAGCTCGTTCATGCGCTCAACCAGGGCATTGTATTCGTCACGGACTCCGGGCTTCAGACGGGAGCGAAAAACGGTGATCAGCATGGCCGTATGTCCTGTCGGCTGGGCATCAAGTTTGCTTCTCGGCTGTCGGTACCGCCGCAAGCTCGGTGACCCATGGTCGGTGTGAACGATACCAGATTTGCTTGCGTGGGATGAGATGGTCGCGCTGGCGCAAAATGCCGACGCGCACCGTATAGGACTGCTGCACGCCTTCGCCCACCGTCGTCGAATAGATCGGGGTGCCGCACTTGCCGCAAAATGCCTGCGCACGCGGGTTGCCGCTGTCGGCGGTGGTCTTCACGTAGATGGTCGGCTGCCCGGTCATTTTGAACGTGTTGCCGGGGACTGGAATCGAAATGCGGAATGCCGTGCCGGTCGAGGTCTGGCAGTCGGTGCAATGGCAAATTGCGGTCTTTTCCGGATCGGCCTCGCCTTCGATCTTGATCGCGCCGCAGTGGCATGTGCCGTCGATTTTCATGGCATCGCTCCCTGTGTTCAGTCGGAAGATTGCTCGATTATTTCCATGGCGGCATCCGACAAGCCGAAGTGATGGCCGATCTCGTGCACCAATACGTGCTTGATGATCGCTCCCAGCGTCTCGTCGTGCTCGGCCCAGTAATCGAGGATCGGCCGCCGGTACAGCCAGATCATATTCGGCATCTGCACCGGCGCGCTCTCGGTGCGGAACGGCAGTCCGACGCCCTGAAACAGGCCGAGCAGATCGAACTCGGTCTCGGCCCGCATAGCGTTGAGTACATCTTCGGTCGGAAAATCGTCGACCTGAATGACCACGTCCGCGCACAGGTCGCGGAATTCCTTTGGCAGCTGGCGAAACACCTCGCCGGCCAGGCCTTCGAACTCGGCGAGCGAGGGCGCCTTCACCGGGCGCCACGCCAGCGGATCTGATGCGGAATCGGCCACGGCGGGCTTTTAGCGCAAATCGCGCCGTAACGGACCTCCCTGCCGAGCGTGTTCGTTCCTCGGCCATCGTAGGGGCTCCAGCGCGAAGCCTGTAATCGCGCCGCGGGGGCAATGCTCGGGGCCGATATTGTGCTGCGTGTATATTTTTATCTCCGCTTTATTCATTCGTGTCAGCTATTTATTCCGATCAGCATATTTTTCCTCGTCTGGCCCGAGTAGGCTTCGGCCTGCGAACCGGCAACATTCACTGCGCTTTACCGAAGCAGTCATGAAACGAGGAACGGGCGCAGTGTCCGCTCGCCATAGGCCAGGCCATGCTGCGCACCCAGATGCTTGACGCTCCAGCCCCGGCCAGGACGGTCGAGCTGACCGCAAAGCAGTTGTTTATGATTTTTCCGACGCCGATGTTTACGGGAATGCTGTCTGACGTCAGCATGTGCGATCGAATCGAAAAGAAGTTGCGGGAATTGCAGAGATCGGGAAAAGGCTATCCCTCTCCCGAGGGCGGGATCCTCGCCTACATGACGCCCGACAATCTCCAGACTCTTCCCGAAATGAAAGAATTGATCGACGTCATCATGTCGGAAACCGCATCAATACTGGACGCCCACGCGATAAGGCGGGACTCCCATTACATTACCAATATGTGGGCGAACATCGCCAATCCCAATCGGCGCCATAACTTTCACATTCATCCGAACTGCCTGTTGAGCGGCATCGTCTATATCAAGACGCCGAAGAATTGCGGCCGGACGATATTCGCATCACCCCGCATGCATTCGAAAAATCTCGAACCGACCTATATGCAAAAGAACGAGCTTAACGCGGACATCTTCTCCATACCGCCGGAGAAGGGCCGCATGATGATCTGGCCGAGCCACGTTCCGCATGCCGTCGAGCAGGGTACGGCGAACGAAGCGGAAGACCGGATCGTCGTCGCCTTCAACATCATGATACGCGGTCTCATCGAGCAGCCCACGGCGCGTCTGGTCCTGCTTTGATCGATTTCGAGCCGGCGTCCGACGACCGCCAGTCGGAACCGACATCGCCACAATAATGTTGTAGCATGCTTGCCGGTGCGCTGGGGCAGCGGGTGCAGCATATGGCGAGGGCGGGAATGCCAGTGAAATCGCTTATCGTGGCCGCCGTAGCGGCCGTTCTTGCCGCGCCGAATCTTGCTGCGGCGCAGACCTCACAGGATCCGCAGGCGGGCGACCCATCCGTGCCGGTCCGCCGCACGACGGCGCGCATCGAGATCCACCCGCGGCCGCTGCTCTACCGGCGCTGCACCGACTGGTACGAGCTGCAATACCGGCCGAGCGGCACCGTGCTCTATCCGCAGATGCACTGCTGGTGGGTACGGGGCTAGCGGACTACCGAGGCGCCTACTTCCACTCCCGGATATCGACGAAATGTCCCGCGACCGCTGCGGCGGCCGCCATCGCCGGCGACACCAGATGGGTGCGGCCCTTGTAGCCCTGGCGGCCCTCGAAATTGCGGTTCGAGGTTGAGGCGCAACGTTCGCCGGGCGCGAGCTTGTCGGGATTCATCGCGAGACACATCGAGCAACCGGGCTCACGCCATTCGAAGCCGGCCTTGACGAAAATCTTGTCGAGGCCTTCCGCTTCGGCCTGCTCCTTCACGAGGCCGGAGCCCGGCACGATCATGGCGTTGACGTTGGCGTTGACGGCCTTGCCCTCGACCACCTTGGCGACCGCGCGCAAATCCTCGATGCGCGCGTTGGTGCAGGAGCCGATGAACACGCGGTCGATGGCGATGTCGGAAATCTTCTCGCCGCCCTTCAACCCCATATAGTCCAACGCGCGCTGGATGGACTCGCGCTTGCCCTCGTCGGTGATGCCGTCGAGCTCTGGCACGCGGCCGGCGATCGAGATGACCTGCTCGGGGCTTGTGCCCCAGGTCACGAGCGGCGGCAGTTTCGCGGCATCGAGTTTTATCTCGCGGTCGAAATGCGCGCCGTCGTCGGAGTGCAACGTTTCCCAATAGCGCAGCGCCGCGTCCCAATCCTTGCCCTTTGGCGCCTTGGGCCGGCCGTTGAGATAGGCGTAGGTCTTCTCGTCGGGCGCAATGAAACCGGCCTTGGCGCCGGCCTCGACCGACATGTTGCACACTGTCATGCGGCCTTCCATCGACAGCGCACGGATCGCCTCGCCAGCATATTCGAGCGCATAACCGGTGCCGCCGGCGGTGCCGATCTCGCCGATGATGGCGAGGATGATGTCCTTGGCGGTGACGCCCTCAGGCAACTTGCCGTCGACCACCGCGCGCATGTTCTTCGACTTCGACTGGATCAGAGTTTGCGTCGCCAGCACGTGCTCGACCTCCGAGGTGCCGATGCCGTAGGCCAGCGCGCCGAACGCACCGTTGGTCGCGGTGTGACTGTCGCCGCAAACCAGCGTTACGCCAGGCAGCGTAAAGCCCTGCTCCGGGCCGATGATGTGGACGATGCCCTGGCGCTTGTCGAACTCGTCGTAATATTCGAGGCCGAAGAATTTCGCGTTTTCGGCGAGATATTTGATCTGCGCCTCGCTCTCCGGATCGGGGTTGGGCAGATTGCGGTTGGTGGTCGGCACATTGTGATCGACGACGAGCAGAGTCTTGTCCGGAGCGCGGACCTTGCGGCCGGCAAGCCGCAAGCCTTCGAAAGCCTGCGGGCTCGTGACTTCGTGGACGATATGGCGATCGATATAGATGAGGGAGGCGCTGCCCGCGTCCTCAATCAAATGGTCTTCCCAGATTTTGTCGTAGAGGGTGCGGGCCTTGGCCATCTTTTCTGCTCTCGCCGTGTTTTCTTGGCCCAGAAGATATAGGGCTTGGGCCGTCCTTTAGCGCCTCGTGGGCGCGAGGAAAAGGGCGGGTATTCTGCCGCACCCGGCCGTGCGCTAGGGTCGGGTGGCCCCCAAGGAGCAGCACAGGCATGAAACACAGCGAAAGCGCGATCCGAACATCCCATGCCGGCAGGTTGCCGCCCGTAGGAGCGACTGCCGGCAAATACGCGACATGGTCGCCGCGCAGCTCTGGCGAACCGGCGACGGAAGACGCCGGTCAGCTCGTTCAAGAGGTCGCCGCGGTCATCAAGAAGCAGGTCGAGATCGGCATTAGCTGCGTCGGCAATGGCGAATTCTGGAATGGGCGGAGCTTCGCCTATTACGCCGAGCAGTTTGGCGGAGTGATCACGCGCCCCCTCAAGCCGGGTGAAAAAGGCTCTCACCGCGAGGACGCGCGCGAGCGTGACGACTTTCCGAAGCTCTATGCCGACATGGACCGCGTCGGCACGATGTTCTGCGTTCCCGGCGAACAACCGCGTTTTTCGCCGCCGCACAAGATGGTGCTGACCGGACCGGTCAAGGGGCGGGCAACGGATGCAATCAAGCGCGAGATCGAGGTCTACAAGAAGGCGATCAAGACAGCCGGCGGTGCCGACGAGGCCTTTATCTGCGTGTTCGCGCCAGGCTGGCTCGATCATCACATCTTCGATGACCACTACCACGACGACGAGAAATTCGTCTTCGCCATCGCAGAGGCCTTGCGCGACGAATATCGCGCCGTGGTCGATGCGGGGTTCATCCTGCAAATCGACGATCCCGGCATAGCGGACTCGTGGGATATGATCAGGCCGGAGCCGAGCGTCGCCGAGTACCGGCGCTATGTTAAAATTCGCGTCGATGCGCTCAACCACGCGCTCGCCGGCCTGCCCGAGGATCGCGTGCGCCATCATTTCTGCTGGGGCAGCTGGCACGGCCCGCACACCCACGACATCCCGATGAAGGACGTGATCGATCTGGTGCTGGAGGTGCGGGCACAGTGCTACAGCTTCGAGGCCGGCAACGTCCGTCACGAACACGAATGGACGCTTTGGAAGGACATCAAGCTGCCCGACGGTAAATTCGTCATGCCGGGCGTCGTCAGCCACGCGACCAATATTGTCGAGCACCCGGAGTTGATCGCCCGGCGCATTCGAAATTTTGCCGAAGCGGTCGGACGGGAGAATGTGATCGCCGGGACCGATTGCGGCCTGGGCTCACGCCTGCATGACGATCTGGTCTGGGCCAAGCTCTCCGCTCTCGCGGAAGGAGCACGTCTTGCGTCGAAGTCGCTTTGGGCTCGTTGACCGAGGAGGAGTCCGGCCGCCGGCCGTATTACTCTGCAGCCTTCTCCCCGCCGCCTTCGGCCACGTGCTCTTGCCGCTCGCCGATGCGCGCGGACTTGCCGCGGCGGCCGCGCAGATAATAGAGCTTGGCGCGCCGCACCTTGCCGTGGCGCACGACCTTGATCGAGTCGATCATCGGCGAATAGAGCGGGAAGACACGCTCGACGCCTTCGCCATATGAAATCTTGCGGACGGTGAAATTCTCGTTCAAGCCGGCGCCGGCGCGGCCGATGCAGACGCCCTCATAGGCCTGCACGCGGCTCCTTTCGCCCTCAACCACCTTGTAATTGACAAGCACCGTATCGCCCGGCCGGAAATCGGGGATTTCCTTGCCGGCGGAAAGCCTTGTCACTTGTTCGTTTTCGATTTCCTTGAGCACATTCACGGCGAATTCTCCATCGGCTGCGCCTGGCGTGCGCGCGGCTCCGACCGGGGCTTAGCGGGTTGGCGCAGCTTCTACGCTACCCGGCGGCCTTTGTCACCATCCGGTCACGCGGTCCGCGAGCCGCCGCGCAAGCGGCTTAGAAAGGCCGCCCAGAGGTCCGGCCGGCGCTCTTTGGTCAGCCGCTCGGCCTCGGCACGGCGCCAGGCGGCGATCTTGCCATGGTCGCCTGAGGTGAGAATTTCCGGGATCGGCCGGCCCTCCCAGAGCTGCGGGCGGGTGTATTGCGGATATTCCAGCAAACCGTCGGCGAAACTCTCCTCGGCGCCCGATGCCGGCTTGCCCATGACGCCTGGAAGCAGGCGCACGCAGGCGTCGAGCAGTGCCATGGCGGCGATCTCGCCGCCCGACAGGACGTAGTCGCCGACCGAGACTTCCTCGAGGCCGCGCGCCGCGATGACACGTTCGTCGATACCCTCGAAGCGTCCGCACACAACAACGACGCCCGGCTCGGCGGTCAGCGCCGCCACGCGCGCCTGCGTCAGCGGCGTGCCGCGCGGCGACATCAGGAGCCGCGGGCGTGCGTCGCCAGCGGCCGTGTCGATGGCACGGCCCAGGATGTCGGCCTTCATCACCATGCCCGGCCCGCCGCCTGCCGGAGTGTCGTCGACGGTGCGATGCTTGTCGGTGGCGAAGCCGCGAATATCGACAACGTCGAGCGACCACGCGCCGTTCGCCAAAGCCTTGCCGGCAAGGCTCGCGCCCAGGGGGCCGGGAAACATGTCGGGAAAAATGGTGAGAACGCTGGCGCGCCACATCTCAGTCACGCCCCGCCGGGAGGTCGACGACAAGCCGTCCCGCCGCAAGATCGACCTCGGGCACGGTGGCCTCGTCGAACGGCACCAATTCGGTCTTGTCGCTGCAGTTCAGCCGCAGCTCGATCAAATTGCCGGCGCCGAAATTATGGACCGCGACAACGACGCCGAGTTCGCTGCCCGCGCGATCGACGACCGCGAGCCCGATAAGATCGGCGTGATAGAACTCGTCCGGCTCTTCGGTCTGCGGCAAGCGCTCCCGCGGCACGTAGAGCTTGATGTTGACCAGCTTCTCGGCGGCGCTGCGGTTGTGGATTCCGGCAAACGTCGCGACAAAATGATCCTTGGCGGGCCGCAGCGACTTGATCTCGAAAACCCGCCCGTCCTCGGTCTCGAGCGGCCCGTAGCCGGCGATGGCTTCCGGATCGGCGGTGAAAGAGCGCAACCGGACCTCGCCGCGCACACCGTGCGCGGCGCCAATTTGACCGAGACAGATCCGCGCGCCGGTCATCGCATGAGCCCGTTAGCTGGCCGGCGCCGCTCCCGCCGCGGGAGCCGCAGCCGGCGCGGCTCCGGCCGCAGCTTTGGCGGCCTCTTCCTTGGCCTTGCGCTCCTTGCGGGGCACCGCCCGTTCCGGATTGTTGCGCTTGGGACGCTTCAATATGCCGGCGGCATCGAGGAAGCGCATGACGCGGTCGGAAGGCTGTGCGCCCTTGGCCATCCACGCCTTGACCTTTTCCAGATCGAGCTTGAGCCGCTCGGTCTTCTCTTTGGGCAGTAGCGGATTGAAATAACCCAGGCGCTCGATGAAGCGCCCGTCGCGCGGCGAACGGCTGTCGGCGACGACGATGTGATAGACGGGCCGCTTCTTGGTGCCGGCACGCGCCATACGGATTACGAGCATCGAATTTCCTTTCGTTTGATGTTTGTATTGCAGTTGAAGGCTGTCATTTTTTCTTTCCCAATCCGGGAAGGCTGGGAAAACCGCCGGGAAGTTTTGGGCCGAGGCCGGGAAGTCCGCGCGGCAGGCCGCCGGGCGCGCCGGGAAAATTCGGTGGCAGGCCGGGCGCGCCAGGCGCGCCGGGCATTCCCGGCGGCAGACCGCCCGGCATTTTCTTCGCAAGCTCCGCCATTTGCTCCGGACTTGGCGCGCCGCCGCCGCCGAAGCCGAGCATGTTGGCGAGGCCGGCCATCGGCCCGCGCTTGGCGCCGCCCATCGCCTTCATCACGTCGCCCATGGTGCGGTGCATTTTCAGAAGCTTATTGATGTCTTCGGCCTTGGTGCCGGAGCCGGTGGCGATGCGCTTCTTGCGGCTGTGCTTGAGGAGATCGGGATTGCGCCGTTCCTGCGGCGTCATCGAATCGATGATCGCCACCTGACGCTTGAGCACCGTTTCGTCGAGATTGCGCTCGGCGAGCTGATTTTTGATCTTGGCGACGCCGGGCATCATCGACATCAAGCCGGACATGCCGCCCATGTGCTGCATCTGCACGATCTGCTCGCGCAAGTCGGACAGATCGAATGCGCCCTTGCGCATTTTCTCGGCAACGCGCGCCGCCTTCTCGGCGTCGATGGTCGCGGCGGCCTTCTCAACGAGCGAAACGATGTCGCCCATGCCGAGGATGCGGTCGGCGATCCGTGCCGGATAAAAATCCTCGATGGCGTCGAGTTTTTCGCCGGTGCCGATGAGCTTGATCGGCTTGCCGGTAACCGCCCGCATCGACAAGGCCGCGCCACCGCGGCCATCGCCGTCGATGCGCGTGAGCACGATGCCGGTCAAACCCACCCGCTCGTTGAAGGAGCGCGCCAAATTGACCGCGTCCTGGCCGGTCAGCGCATCGGCGACCAGCAGCACTTCATGCGGATCGGCGACGCGGCGCACGTCCGCTGCTTCGGCCATCATCGCTTCGTCGAGAGTGAGGTGGCCTGCGGTGTCGAGCATCACGGCGTCGTAGCCGCCGAGCCGCGCGGCCTGCACCGCGCGTGTCGCGATCTGGACCGGAGTCTGACCGGCGACGATCGGCAGTGTTTCGACGCTGACCTGTTTGCCAAGCACGGCGAGCTGTTCCATCGCGGCCGGCCGGCGCGTGTCGAGCGACGCCATCAGGATTTTGCGTTTGGCGGTATCGGTGAGGCGCTTGGCGATCTTGGCAGTGGTCGTGGTTTTGCCGGACCCTTGCAGTCCGACCATCATGATGACGACAGGCGCGGGCGCGTTAAGATCGATCGGCTGCGCATCCGAGCCCAGCGTCTCGATCAATTGATCGTGGACGATCTTCACGACCATCTGGCCGGGCGTGACCGACTTGATCACGTCGACGCCGACCGCGCGCTTCCTCACCTCCTCGGTAAAGGCCCGCGCGACATCGAGCGCGACATCGGCGTCGAGCAGCGCGCGCCGTACTTCGCGCAACGCCTCGTCGACATCCGCCTCCGACAGCGCGCCGCGCCGGGTCAGGCGGTCGAGGACTGCATTCAGCCGTTCCGAAAGACTGTCGAACAAGGTTTATGTCCTCTCAGCACCGCCGTCCCTGCAGACGGCTGTGCAAGCACTTTTACGCCCGAGGGCGCATTGCGCTGTCGGGCGGTTGCCTCCGGCCTCGTGGGGCCGGTCGGCGGTTCCAAATCGTTCTCTTGCGAGAGCGGGCGGAAAATAGGGGCGGGGATAGCCCCCGTCAACCGGCCCATTTTCAGCCGGCTGCAGGCTGACGCGGTATAGTGGCCGCAGAATGTCCCGCTATTACAACGGCCCGGTTTCCGATCATTTCGACGGGGAGCGCTTTTTCGATCCCCGGGCCGCGCCGCCAAGAAGCCGGCTCGATCTGCTGCGGTGGATGTTCGAGCGCCGCTTCCGCGGCACCAGGGCGAAATGGCCGGCCTGGGCGCCGTCGCCCTTTGCCGATCGGCCGCCGCAACGTGTCGCCGGCACGGGCTGCCGCGTCTCCTATATCGGCCACGCAAGTTTCCTCGTTCAGACCGCGGGTCTCAACATCCTGCTCGATCCTGTCTGGTCGCTGCGCGCGTCGCCATTCCGCTTCATCGGCCCGAAAAGAGTGAACGCTCCCGGCGTCAGCTTTGCCGACCTGCCGTCGATCGACGTCGTGCTGGTGTCGCACGCCCATTACGATCATCTCGATCTCGCGACGCTCGGGCGTCTTGCCGCGGCGCATCGGCCCCGCGCGATCACGCCGCTCGGCAACGACACCATCATGCGCAATCGCATTCCCGATATCGCAGCGGAAGCTCATGATTGGGACGCCCGCGTCGATCTCGGCAGCGCTGTTAAAGTGACGCTGGTGCCGACGCGGCATTGGTCAGCGCGAAACCTGTCCGACCGCAACATGTCGCTGTGGGCGTCATTTGTGATCGACGCGCCATGCGGGCGCATCTATTTCGTTGCCGATTCCGGTTATGGCGATGGTGAGCTGTTCCGCCGGGCACGTGAGCGCAACGGTCCGATCAAGCTCGCCATTCTGCCGATCGGCGCCTACAAGCCGCGCTGGTTCATGCGCGACCAGCACATGAATCCGGCCGAAGCGGTCCAGGGGTTCATCGACTGCGGCGCCGAGCTCGCGCTGGCGCATCATTACGGCACATTCCAGCTCACCGACGAAGCGATCGATGCGCCGCCCATTGCGCTCGCCGAGGCGTTGCGGGCCTCGAGGATCGCCCCCGAACGCTTTCGCGCATTGCGGCCCGGCGAGGTGTGGCAGATGTAAGCGCCGGCGACCGGTGCTACTTGAGCAGCACGTAGACGTCGATGGTGAGCTTCTTCGGATCGGCGGTCACCGGGTCACTCACATATTCCTCGATGAACATGTCCTTGGCCTCGAGGCGCTTGTCGTCGAGATAGTTGGTGATCGCCTCGTAGGTATTGTCGAGGTCGTCATAAGTGCCGTGATGGATGAATTTCAGGGCATGCCCCTCCGGCGATTGGCCGAGAGCGATGTCGCCATGGGGCGGATTTTTCGGCGGCTCCGCGATCGGCACGGCGGCCTGGAACTGGAATCCGGTGTCGTCGGTCGAGGTGAAGATCGTCATCTGCAAGCCGTCCGCCTTGAGGCCCTCCTTGTCGGTATAGGCCTGCAGCTTCTTGAAGGACGACGTGATCGTCTGGAAGGCGTTGTCCCAGGTTCCGCTTCCCTTGAGATACACGATCGTCTTCGCGGTCAGTGTAGTGTCCTCGCCAAACGGCTCGCCGGAGGGTGCGGCCGTGGCCGGCGGAGCGTCGGCGGGGGGAGTCGTCTGCGCGGTAGCGGGCATCGGCTCGGCGAGCGCCAGTGTGGTGGCGATCGCGAGACCCGCCACACCGAGCGCAAAGCGCAGCAGCATCACGTTCTCCTCAACATTGGCAACGCGGGTGCTCCCGGCCGGCGCCGCTGCCCTGTGGTTCTGTCGCCCCGGTGAGATTCTAGCATGCCGCAGCCGATTCCTGCGCTCAATTTTGCTACTGGCGCGGCATAGTCCAGTCCTCATATAAGTCGCGGACATTCGGGCATTCTCATGGGTACGCTGGCGAATTGCGACTTCGTCAAGATGAACGGCCTCGGCAACGAGATCGTGATCGTCGATTTGCGTCGCGCGCCGAGCCCGATTTCCGCGGCGGAGGCCCGCGCCGCGGCACGCCAGGAGCCCTATGACCAGCTCATGGCGCTCTATCCCGCCCACGCGGGCAGCGATGCTTCGGTCCGCATTTTCAACAACGACGGTTCGGAGGCCGGCGCCTGCGGCAACGGCATGCGCTGCGTGGCGGCACTCGTCAGCGCCGAGACCGGCCATGCCAAGCTGACGTTCGAAACGCCGGCGGGCTTGATACCGTGCTGGCGAACAGATGGCGGTCTGTTCACTGTTGATATGGGCCAGCCGCACTTTCGCTGGAATGAGATTCCGCTCGCCCGCGAGATGCCCGATACGCGCGCCATCGATCTGACAGTCGCCGACGTTCCAGACCTGCGCTCGCCTTCGGTTGTGAGCATGGGCAATCCGCACGCGATCTTCTGGGTTGACGATCCGCAAGCCTACGATCTGCGCGCAATCGGCCCGCGGCTGGAGCACGATCCGATGTTTCCGCAGCGCGCCAATATCACGCTGGCCGCAACGCCGTCGCGCGAGCATGTCGTGATCCGCACCTGGGAACGCGGCGCCGGGCTCACTAAAGCCTGCGGCTCGGCGGCCTGCGCCGCCGCGGTCGCCGCGGCGCGGCTCGATCGCACCGGCCGCAAGGTCAAGGTCACCCTGGCCGGCGGCGATCTCGCCATCGAATGGCGCGAGAGTGACGACCACGCGCTGATGACCGGGCCCGTCGAATACGAACACAAGGGCCGCTTCGACGCCGCGCTGTTCGCCGGCGCGGGAGCGGCGTGATGGGCGTCGATGTCGTCACCTTTGGGTGCCGGCTGAATGCCGCCGAATCCGAGGTGATTCGCCACGAGGCGGAGCGCGCCGGTTATCGCGATACGGTTGTGGTCAATACTTGCGCCGTTACTGCGGAGGCGGTGCGCCAGGCGCGGCAAACAATCCGTGCGCTGCGGCGTGAGCGCCCGCAGGCCAGGATCGTCGTCACCGGCTGCGCGGCGCAGACCGAGCCGCAAACATTTACCGCCATGGCCGAGACCGATCAGGTTTTGGGCAATGCCGAGAAGCTCGATGGCGCGGCGTGGCTGCAAGCGCGTGCCGCGTTGGACCTCGACGATGCGCCGAAAGCCGTCGTCAACGACATCATGGCGGTCAGGGAGACGGCCGCGCATCTCGTCGATGCCTTCGAGGGCCGCACTCGCGCCTTCGTTCAAGTGCAAAACGGCTGCGATCATCGCTGCACCTTCTGCATTATTCCTTATGGCCGCGGCAATTCGCGCTCGGTGCCGATGGGCGCCGTAGTCGAGAATGTGCGCCGGCTCGTCGCCAACGGCTATCGCGAGATCGTGCTCACCGGAGTGGACATCACCGCCTATGGCGCCGATCTGCCGGGCGTGGCGAAGCTCGGCCGTCTGGTTAAGCAGATCCTCAAGCATGTGCCGGAACTCGAACGGCTGCGCCTGTCGTCGATCGATTCCGTCGAGGCCGATGACGAACTCCTCGCTGCGATTGCCGGGGACGCGAGGCTGATGCCGCATCTTCATCTGTCGCTGCAATCCGGCGACGATCTCATCCTCAAGCGCATGAAGCGCCGGCACTCGCGTGCCGACGCGATCGCGTTCTGCGATACGGTGCGCCGCTTGCGGCCGGATGTGGTATTCGGCGCGGACTTGATCGCCGGCTTCCCGACCGAGAGCGACGAGATGTTCGCAAACTCGCTCGATCTGGTCGACGCCTGCGGCTTGACGCATCTGCACGTCTTTCCGTTTTCGCCGCGGCCGGGAACGCCGGCGGCGCGGATGCCGCAGCTTCCCCGTCCCGTCGTCAAGGAACGGGCGCGGCTGTTGCGCGCGCGCGGCGCGCGCGCGTTGCGGGCGCATCTCGACGGTGAAGTCGGCACGACGCGCCGCGTCCTGGTCGAGTCGGGTCGCGCCGGGCGCACCGAGCAGTTCGCGCAAGTTGTTTTGCCGGCGCCGGCCGAGCCGGGACAAATCCTCGAGCTGAAAATAGCCGCCCATAACGGCAGACAATTGCTGGCGGCTTGAGTAGACTCAAAATACCAAAGCGGAGGCCAGCCATGGACGGCGACGGGCAAGATCACGTCATCACGACGGCGGAACAACTGGAGTCGCTGTATGCCGATGCGCCCTACGGTCCGGCGCTGATCAAGGAAGTCGGCTTCATCACGCCGCAGTACCGCAAGCTGATCGAAGCCGCGCCGTTTGTCGTGCTGGCCACCAGCGGGCCGGAAGGCCTTGACTGCTCGCCGCGCGGCGATCCGCCCGGTTTCGTCCGTGTCGTCGACAAGAAGACGCTCATCATTCCGGACCGCCGCGGCAACAATCGCATCGACAGCCTGCGCAATCTCGTGCGCGACCCGCGCATCTCGCTGTTGTTTCTCATTCCCGGCGTCGGCGAGACGATGCGCGTCAACGGCCGCGCCAAAATATCGGCCGATCCAAAACTGACGGAAACCTTCGCCGTCAACGGCAAGGTGCCGAAATGCGTGCTGGTGGTGACGGTTGAGACCGCCTATTTTCAGTGCACAAAAGCGATCGTCCGCTCCAGGCTGTGGGATCCGGCAAGCAAAGTCGATCGCAAGACGTTGCCGACGCCCGGATCGATCATTGCCGAGCTGACCGACGGCAAAATGGGCGGCCCCGAGCATGACCGCCTCGCGCCCGAACGCATCAAAGAGACAATCTACTAGGACCCGCACTCACGGCGATCCCGCCGGAGAAACTCCGGCGCAGACGTCGATCGGCGAGGTGCTGTCGGAAAAACCCGCAAGCCGCATTTCGTCGCGCGTCAGCTTTGTCAAATTGCCGAGGCGATGCGTGCAGACTTCGGCGACGAGATCCTTGGTTGGTGTTGCCGCGACGTTGGCGTCCCAGACACGGGCGGCTCCTTGCTCGTCACCGGTGACGATCCGCGTGCCGTCGGCGCTGAAGGACGCCGCGAACACGCCACTCTCGAGGTCGCGCAGGACGCCGATCTCGATCGCCATCGTGGCATCCCATATGCGCACGGTCCGGTCCTGCGATGCGGTCACGATCCTCGATCCATCGGAGCTGAATACCGCGGACCAGACCCAATCCTCGTGTCCGCGCAGCACCGCGAGTTCGCTGCCGGTCGCGGCATTCCAGATACGCGCGGTTCTGTCTTCCGAAGCGGTGACGATGCGTTTTCCGTCGGGGCTGAAGCTTGCATCCCAAACACCGCCCTCGTGCCCGCGCAAGATCAGAATCTGCTTCGCCGTCGTTGCATCCCAGACCCGCGCGGTTTCGTCGTAAGATGACGTAACGATGCGGCTTCCGTCGAAATTGAAAGTGGCGGACAGGACACCGCCTTCGTGCCCGCTCAGCACGGCGAGCTGTGTGGTCGAGGCGACATCCCAGATACGCGCCGTGTTGTCATACGACGCGGTGACGATCTTTTTCCCGTCAGGGCTGAACGTCGCATACAGAATTGCGCCTTGATGGCCGGTCAGGACGCTTAGCTGCTGGTACGTCGTCGCATCCCAGATGCGGGCGGTTCCATCCATCGATGCGGTGACGATCCGTGTCCCGTCGGGGCTGAACGCGGCATAGAGGACCCATCCTGTATGTCCGCGCAAAACCGTAATCTGTTTGCCCGTCGCCGCGTCCCAGACGCCCGCAGTGTCGTCTTCAGACGCGGTGATGATCCGCTTCCCGTCAGGGCTGAAGTTGGCGTTCCACACCGGAGCAGTATGCCCGGTCAGCACCAGGATCTCCTTGCCGGTGGCGGTGTCCCAGAGCCGCGCCGTCGAGTCGAACGAGGCGGTGACGATGCTCGATCCGTCGGGACTGAACGCCGCCGACAGGACGCCGCCTTCATGACCGTTGAGCGTCGCAATCGGGGTCGCGCCCGGGCTGTAATTTGACGCGTCCCACAGCTTTGCGGTTCCGTCCTGGGACGCAGTAATGATCCGGGTGCCGTCTGGATTGAATGAGGCGGTCAGAATCCAGTCCTCGTGCCCACCAAAGCTGGCAAGCTGGCTGGCGGCCGCGACATCCCAGATGCGCGCGGTGACGTCTTCCGATGCCGTGACAATCCGAGTGCCGTCGGAGCTGAATTCCGCATCCCAGACGCCGCCGGTATGGCCGGTCAAAACCGAAATTTGCTTGCCCGTCGCCACATCCCAGATGCGCGCCGTCATGTCTTGTGATGCAGTCACAATCCGTGCGCCGTCCGGGCTGAATTTTGCCTTCCAGACTCCGCCGGTGTGGCCGCTGAGGATGGTAACTTGCTGGCGGGTCGTGGCGTCCCAGATCCGCGCGGTCTTGTCGTAGGACGCCGTGACGATCCGCGTTCCGTCGAAGTTGAAGGCGGCTGACACAACTCCACCCGTATGCCCCTGGAGAACGGTGAGTTGCTTGCCGCTGGTGGCGTCCCAGATTCGCGCAGTGCCATCCCGCGACGCGGTGACGACCCGCGTTCCCCCCGGGCTGAATGCGGCCGACATTACCCAATCGGTGTGCCCACTCAGAACCGTGAGCTGCGCACCGGTCGACGCGTTCCAGATGCGCGCGGTATGGTCGTACGACGCCGTTACGATCCTGGTCCCGTCGGGACTGAACGCCGCGGACCAGACGCCGTCCAGATGCCCGTTCAAATTCAGCCGCCAGCCGGACTGAAAGAACGCTGCCGCCAGCTCCGCCTGCGCCGGCGACGAAGTCGATGCCGTGGCGTTGGGTGTGTTGAGCCGGACATCCTCGATCGCCAGCCGCAGCGCGCTGTCGAAATTGCCGCTCAGCAATTCGGAGTCCGCCACCTCGGCGAGAAGGTTGACCTGTTCCTGGTCGAGGTCCTGCTTCTGTGCGACGTTTGTCTCGTGCTGCTGCCACACGATGGCGATTGCCGCGATGATCAGAACGCCGATCGTGACCAGCGTCCACCTGACGGTGCGTTGAACTCGCGCTGTGCGCGCCTGCTCCGCCGCGACGCGCTCCTGGGCCTTTGCAATATCGGCTTGCGCCGCTGCGATTTCCGCGAGCCTCGCCTGTTCCTTGGCGAGCGCCTCTTCCTTCTCTTTTCTCTGGACTTCTTCCCGCGCGCGGCATGCGGCGAGGTATGCGGTGCCGTCGCTGCCAAGGCGCTCGCGATAATCGTCCTGGGCGGCGAGCCGTTCGGCTGACGCGAGGCGTTCGGCACGATGGTCGAGCCACGCGTCGTCCCGGCCGTTGCGCACCCATTCGACCGCGGCCCGTTCGACGCCCTCGATCAGCTTGAGGTTGTCGGCATCGCTTTCCAGCCAGGCAGTAAGCGCGGGCCATTGCCGCAGCAGGCTCTCATGCGCCACCTCGATGACGTCGACGCTGGCGCGGCGGTCGGCGACGAGCAGCCGCGCTTCGGTGAGCCGTTCCACCATGCTGCGCGATGCGCCACGGAACTCATCGAGTCGCGCCACTCGCCGCATAGGCGCTCCGGTATCCGGGTTGATGCGCGCCAGCAACGGTATGAAGGTGCGGCGCAGGACGGCGAACTGTTCGTCCTTCGCGGCCGGTATCGCGGGTTCGTCGCCCGGGTGCGCCAGCGCCTGCTTCAGGGCGAGATCGATCGAGCCGGTGACGCCACCCGAGGCCTCGTATTGCGCAAGCGTGATGGTACCGGCGGCGCCGAAGTCCTGATAAAGATGCGACAAAGTGAACGCGAGCAGGGGCAGCGCATCGGCGCCTGTTGCATCGGCGATCAGCCGGTCGGCAAGCGCCGGCTCCAGCACCAGCTTTTGCCCGCGCCGCGCGATCACATCAAGAGGTTTCAGGATCACATCGCGGTAGGACGTTTGCGGCAGCGGCAGCAGCGGCAACGTCTCCGGCATTTCCAGCTGATGCTCGGCAATGGCCTGCAACAGCGGCGCCGTATTGTCGGCGCGGATCGTCACCACTGCGAAGGGTTCGATGCCCGGCGGCGGCTCGCGCAATATGCCGGCGAGCAGAAAAAGGAAACGGCTGTTTTCCGCCGCGTTCTCGGCGGCGAACAATTCCTCGGCCTGGTCGATGCCAAGGATGAGCGCGGGCGCGCGGGCGGTATCATCGCCGATGCGGCGCTGGTCGTGCGCCAGCGCAACGGCCGTCGTGACGAATGCGGCGAAGTCGCTGGCGGCTTTCGACACATCGTGCGCCATCAGCTTCGCCGCCACATCGCCTGGAGCGACGGGGTGCGAGGGGCTGGACAAGCGAAGCGCGAGCTTGCGGGCGAGACCTTCCGGGCCGGTGATGATGCCTTGCGCGGGCCGGAGGATGGCGGCCGGCTCGAAATCGGGATCGCGCATCAGGCGCGGCCACAGTCCCGCGCGCAGGAATGACGACTTGCCCGCGCCCGAGGCTGCCTGGATGACAATGACCCGCGGACGGCCGTTGCGGCGGATGATCCGCAGTCTGTCGAGACCGCGCAAAATATCGGAATCACGCCCGAAAAAGATGCCGGCGTCGTCTTCGGTGAAAGCGCTCAGGCCCGGAAACGGTTCAGCGTCAGGCCTGTCGCGCGGCGGCCAGGCAAAGCGGTCGGGCGTGATGCCGCATTTGACGAGGTAATCCTTGACGTGCGCCAGCGCGCCGGCGTTGAAGTGAACCTCGCTCTGCTCGCCGCGATAGTTGACAACCTGGACGTGACTCTGCGGCGGCGCCGAGAGATCGACGATCTGACGCTCCCGGTAGGAATCCAGCCGGTGGTCTTCCAACTGGATGTCGCGCAGCAGCACGACGATGATCTCTTTGCCGAAGTCTTCGGCTTTGCGGACTTCGGCGAGACATTCGAGCGATGACAGCGAGCCGGGCGACGCCAGCAGGATCACGGCCTCGCAGCGAGCGTTCGCCTTGCGCAGCGCGTCTTTCCAGCGCTCGCCCGCGCCGATGGCGTCGAGGTCGAGGAAGACGTCTTCGTCCGGCCAGCCGTTCGCGCCCAGCCATTGCTTGAACGCAAGGGCGAAGACGTTGTCCTTACTCGAGTGGCTGATGAAAAGGCGTGACAAGGCGTCTGGCCGCAACCGGTGACACGGTCACACACCATAAACCCGCGATTGCGACAGTGACAATGAGCAACGAAATTCCGGACGTGGAGTCATCGACGGGAACTTTTACGGATTCGCAGCTTCCTCGCCTCGTACGTGCTCTGGTACGGCGGTTGCGTGCTCATCCTGCCATCCGCATTCCAAAAGGTGCTTGCGCATGTGCTGCGGTACCGGAGCGGTCACGCGGATCGGCGCGCGTTTTTTGTAGAGCGGTATGACAATCTCGCGGGCGAGCAGTTGCAGGCCGGCGCCGCCGAAGCGCGGTGCCGTGCCGTAGATCGCATCGCCCAGGATCGGCCAGCCCATTTCGGCGCAATGCACCCGGAGCTGATGCGTGCGACCAGTGAGAGGTTCTAGGGCCAGCCAAGCCAGATTCGCGGCGGCCGATCGTCCCAGTACCGTCCATCGCGACACCGACGGCTTACCGTTCGGATCGTGTTTCATCCACCAGCCGCGCGTGTCGTCGAGGCGGCCCAATGCAAGTTCGATGGTGCCTCTATCGGCGGCTGGGCCGCCTTCGACAACTGCCCAATACGTCTTGTCGATGGCGCCGTTCTTGAACAGCTTGCCAAGCTCGGCCAGAGCCTTGCGATGCCGGCCCAGCACCAGACAGCCGGACGTGTCGCGGTCAAGCCGGTGCGCCAGCGCAGGCGGCCGCGGCAACCCGAAGCGCAGATTGTCGAAATAGTCTTCGACGCTCGCGCCGCCCTTCGGTCCGCGGTGCACCGCAAGGCCGGCAGGCTTGTCGATCACCAGCATCAGGCCATCGCGATAGAGCAGACGCGATTCCGTCTCTTCCGGGGTCATGGGGAAACCGCTATCACGGACACCCGATGCAAGACAGTCCGACAGACGATACGGCCGAAAAGGCAAACCCTGCCGGAAATTGGTGGCAGCGGCTCGCCGGCGGTCTCAAGCGCAGTTCGTCGGCGCTGACTGCGATTTCCGATCTCGTCAGCAAACGCAAGCTCGACGACGCCACTCTCGTGGAAATCCACGATTCTCTCGTCCGCGCCGATCTCGGGCTCGCCCTTGCGGATCGCATCGCGGCGGCGCTCACCGAGAGCCGGCACGACGCCGCGATCACTCCAGATGGAGTCAAGGCGGTGGTCGCCGCGGAGGTCGAAAAGTCGCTCGTTCCGGTGGCGCAGCCGCTGGCGATCGATCCGGCGACCAAGCCGTTTGTCATTCTCGTTGCCGGCGTCAACGGCTCCGGCAAGACCACCACAATAGGCAAGCTGGCGGCGCAGTACCGCCGCGAAGGCCGGGCCGTGATGCTGGCGGCGGGCGACACGTTCCGTGCCGCGGCGATCGATCAGCTCAAGATCTGGGCAGAGCGCAGCGGCGCCGATTTCATCGCACGCGAAGCCGGCGCCGATGCCGCGGGTCTTGTGTTCGATGCAATTGCCGCGGCGAAACAGCGCGGGGTCGATGTGCTGCTCGTCGATACCGCCGGCCGCTTGCAGAACCGCGCCGAGCTGATGAACGAGCTGGAAAAAGTCGTGCGCGTGATGAAGAAGGTCGATCCGTCGGCGCCGCATGCGGTGCTGCTGGTGCTCGATGCCACGGTCGGCCAGAACGCGCTGTCGCAAGTGGAGATTTTCCGCAGGGCGGTCGGCGTGACCGGGCTCGTCATGACCAAGCTCGACGGTACCGCCCGCGGCGGCATTCTGGTCGCCATCGCCGACAAGTTCAAAGTTCCGGTGCACTTCATCGGCGTCGGCGAGGGCGTGAACGATCTGGCGCCGTTCTCGGCCCGCGATTTCGCCCACGCCATAGTCGGGCTCGATTCCTGATTGAGGAAACGGTTACGCCGCGCTACACACCATGCCGCCCAGATATTCTCGATGACATCGACAAAGCCGCAGCTCAATCCGTTTCTCAAGATCGCCCTCGATTTCGGGCCGCTTGCGTTGTTTTTCTTCGCCAATTCGCACTACGACATTTTTGTCGCGACCGCGACGTTCATGGTCGCGGTGCTGGTCGCGCTGGCGATCTCCTATGTCATGACGCGGCACCTGCCGATCATGCCGGTTGTCACGGCGATCATCGTCGTCGTGTTCGGCGGACTGACGCTGTTCCTGCACGACGCGACCTTCATCAAGGTCAAGCCGACGATCATCTATGCGCTGTTCGGCGCCGTACTGCTCGGCGGACTTCTCTTCGGCAAGCCCCTGCTCGGCAGCGTGCTCGACTCGATGTTCCAGCTCACTGACGAGGGCTGGCGCAAGCTGACATTGCGCTGGGCGCTGTTCTTCTTCGCGCTCGCGATCCTCAATGAAATCGTCTGGCGCAACACCTCGACCAACGTATGGGTCGATTTCAAGGTGTTCGGCGTGACGCCGCTCACCTTCCTGTTCGGCGCGTTGCAAGTACCGCTGCTGAAGAAATATGCCGTGGAGCCGGCGGCGGCTTCCGAATGATCACGAGCCGGCGGCGAGCGCTTTTTCGATCTCGGGCTTGAGCACCGTCTCGAAGTTATCAGCGGTGATCGGACCGACCAGCTTGTAGTCGATGCGAGCATTACGGCCGATTACAAACGTCTCCGGAACGCCATAGACGCCCCATTCGATCGCGGCACGGCCGCTCTCGTCGGCGCCTGCGGCGGTAAACGGGTTGCCATAGCGGCCAAGAAATCGCCGCGCATTGTCCGGCTGGTCCTTGTAGTTGATACCGACGACGCGCAGCCGGTTGTCCTGCGCCAATTGCATCAACAGCGGCGCCTCGTCGTGGCATGGCACGCACCATGACGCCCAAACGTTCACGACCGTCACCGCGCCGTTGAAGCTAGCTGGATCGATCCCGGGAACGGGCGCGCCGTCGCGCTCGAGTCCGGCAACGGGCGGCAGGCTGGTTTGCGGCGCCGCATGTCCGATCAATGCCGACGGAATGAGCGAGGGATCGCTGCCGCTTCTCAGCCGGAAGAAAAATAGGAGCGCGAGCGCGAGAAAAACGGCAAGTGGCAGCAGCACCATGATTCGGCGCCGCCCGGCATGCACACGATCGTTCGCCGGGTCGGTCATGCGTCTTCTCGCGCCTGTTCCATGGTCCGCCCGGCCGGCGCTGAACGGCGCGTCATGCCGCGGCTTTCGAGATCGGCGAGGGTGCGCCGCAGGATGCGAAAATCGACGGCCACCCACGCGATCAGGGCGATGACCACCGTCGCGGCTGCAGCATAGGACGCCGCGATAAAGCCGATATGGCTTACCCCTTCCATCAGCTTACCGTGCTCGCCTGCATCAGCCGCAACGTGCGTACCCGGCGGCGCAAGATTTCGTTGCGCATCGCCGCAAGATGCAGCGTCGCGAACAGCAGCGTGAATGCCGCCGCCATGACGAATAGCGGCATCAGGATCGTCGGGTCGATCGTCGAGCCGCCGAGACGGAACACCGATGCACCCTGGTGCAGCGTGTTCCACCAGTCGACGGAGAATTTGATGATCGGCAGATCGACGGCGCCGACGAGTGTCAGGATCGCCACCGCGCGCGCCGCGCGCGACGGATCGTCCACCGTTCGCCACAGCGCGATGACACCGAGATAGAGCAGAAACAACACCAGTTCCGATGTGAGCCGGGCGTCCCAGACCCAATAAGTGCCCCATTCCGGCCGACCCCACAGCGAGCCGGTGACCAGGCAGAGCAAAGTGAAGGCCGCGCCGATCGGTGCCGCGGCTTTGGCCGCGACGTCGGCGAGCGGGTGCCGCCAAACCAGCGTACCGAGCGCGGCGACGGTCATCACCGTCCATGCCAACATGCCAAGCCACGCCGACGGCACGTGAAGGAACATGATCTTCACGGTCGCGCCCTGCTGGTAGTCGTCGGGCGCCCGAATCGCCTGATCGATGCCGAAAGCGAACACGATGAACGTGAGGCCGGCCAGCCACGGAATCGCGCGGTTGGCGAAGTTCAGAAAGCGCGACGGATTGGCAAGATCGGCGAGAGCCATCATTCCTTCCTGGTCCCGGTAGCAGTGGCGGCACTATAGCGCCGGCGGCGCGGCTGAATTTCACTTTTCCATGAGCGCAATGACTATTCCATTTCCTGCCGCAGTGCGGCGGCCGCGGCGAATGGCCCGACCACGAGGCTTGCGAGCGTCAGAGCGCAGAGAATCGTAAATGGGGTGCCGAATGGTACCGGCCCGGCGACGGCAGCGTTCGCCGCGGCGACGCCGAAGATCAGGACCGGAACCGTCAGCGGCAGGACGATCACGGCGAGAAGGAGGCCGCCGCGGCGCAGCGCCACCGCGATGGCGGCGCCGATCAGACCGATGAAGGTGAGCGCCGGCGTGCCAACGAGGAGCGTCAGCACCAGCGCCGCTTCGGCGGGCGGATCGAGATTGAGGAACAGACCGATCAGCGGCGCGGCAACGATCAGCGGCAGTCCGGTGGTGAGCCAATGGGCCAAACCCTTCGCCAGCACCACGAGTTCGAGCGGGGCACGGCTCATCAGGATGAGATCGAGCGAGCCATCCTCGTGATCGGATGCGAACAGCCGGTCGAGCGCCAACAGACTTGCAAGCAGCGCCGCGAGCCACAGGATCGCAGGCCCGATGCGCTTGAGCAGCGCCAGATCCGGTCCGACCGCAAACGGCACCAGCGTCACCACCACCAGAAAGAACAGCACGCCCATCAGCGCGCCGCCGCCGACCCGTATGGCGATACGCATGTCGCGAACCAGGATGGCTGTGAGCGGGCTCATGGTGTTGCCTGTTCGACGATTGCCGCCGCGGTGGGCGCTTGCACGCCGTCGAGCTGCAATTCCGCTGTCGCGCCAAGTCCCAGCGAGCCGTGGGTCGCGGCGAGGATGATGCCGCCTTCGGTGAGATGCGCCCGCATGAAGCCGGCGAGGCGGTCCTGCGCCGCGCTATCGAGTGTGCTGGTCGGCTCGTCGAGCAGCCAGATGGGCCGCTTCACCGCAAGCAGCCGGGCGATCGACAGCCGCCGGCGCTGCCCGGCCGAGAGATAAGCCGCCGGAAGTTCTGCTAAAGCGGCGAGGCCGACTGCGTCGAGAGCAGGGCGGATATGCGCGGCCCGCGCGCCCAAAAAGTCGGCCCAGAAGCGCAGGTTTTCGCCGACCGACAAGGACGGCTTCAGGGCGTCCTGGTGAGCCAGATAATGCGCTTGCTCGGCTATGGTCAGCTCCGGATCGCCCCGCTCGAGCGAGAGGCCGCCATGGGCGATGCGCGAAAGCCCGATGATGGCCCGCAGCAGGGAGGATTTTCCGGCCCCGTTGCGGCCCGTGATCGCCAAGGCCTCCCCCGAGGAGACGGCAAAGCTTAAGCCTGCGAAGACGTCCCGGCCGCCGCGGTGACAGGCCAGATCAACAGCACAAAGCCGCATTGGTGACGTCCCGGGTGGAGCGCAAAGCGCCGCTCTTCCCGCGCGGTTGCCGTGTGTCCCGGCGGGATGGCCGACATTTTATCGGCCATTTGTTGCTGATCTGGCACAAATTATGAAAAGACCCTATAAGCCGCAGGTCGGGTTGCATCGCGCCGGCGACGCCTCCCACCCCCGACAACCAGCCACGCGTTGGGGCCTGTTTTGGCAATAAATTACCTCCAATTTCGCCCCGGCGCCCGGCCGGCAGGATGGGAAAAAAATCATGGATTCGCTCGACAGCTTCAAATGCCTGCGGCCGCTCAAGGTCGGCTCGAAAACCTACGCCTATTACAGCCTGCCAGTGGCTGAAAAAAACGGGCTCAAGGGGATTTCGCGGTTGCCGTTTTCCCTGAAGGTGCTTCTGGAGAACCTGCTGCGCAACGAGGACGGCCGCTCGGTCTCCAAGCAAGACATCCAGGCCGTCGCGCAATGGCTCAAATCCAAAACCTCCGAACGCGAGATCGCGTTCCGTCCGGCGCGCGTGCTGATGCAGGACTTCACCGGCGTCCCGGCGGTGGTTGACCTCGCCGCCATGCGCGACGCCATGGAGCATCTCGGCGGCGATCCGAAAAAGATCAATCCGCTGGTTCCCGTCGATCTCGTCATCGACCATTCGGTGGCGGTGAATTTCTTCGCCCACAAGGATTCGTTCAAGAAGAATGTCGAAGAGGAATACAAGCAGAACCAGGAACGCTACCGGTTCCTGAAATGGGCGCAGCGCTCGTTCGAGGATTTCCGCGTGGTGCCGCCCGGGACCGGCATCTGCCATCAGGTCAATCTCGAATATCTGTCGCAGACCGTCTGGACCGCGAAGGCCAAGTTCACTTTCCCCGACAAATCCGTCGCCACCGAGCTCGCTTATCCGGACACGCTGGTCGGCACCGACTCGCACACCACAATGGTGAACGGTCTATCGGTCCTCGGCTGGGGCGTCGGCGGCATCGAAGCCGAGGCGGCGATGCTCGGCCAGCCCTATTCGATGTTGCTCCCGGAAGTGATCGGCGTGCGGCTCAACGGCAAGCTCAAGGAAGGCGTCACCGCAACCGATCTGGTACTGACCGTCACGCAGATGCTGCGCAAGCGCGGCGTCGTCGGCAAATTCGTCGAATATTTCGGTCCGGGTCTGGCAAGTCTGACCATTGCCGACCGCGCCACGCTCGGCAACATGTCGCCGGAATACGGCGCGACCTGCGGTTTCTTCCCGATCGACGACGACACGATCCGCTACTTGCGCGACACCGGCCGGTCGGCTGATCGGATAGCGCTGGTGCTGGCCTATGCCAAAGCGCAAGGCATGTACCGCACCAAGACCGCGCAGGATCCGGTGTTTACCGACGTGCTCAAGCTCGAATTGTCGTCGATCGAGCCGTCGCTCGCCGGGCCGAAACGCCCGCAGGATCGGGTTGCGCTCAAGGACGCCAAAAGCGGCTTTGTCGGTTCGATGGACAAGGAATTCAGCAAAGGCGCCGAATTGGACAAGCGCGTTCCCGTCGAGGGACGCCAGCATACGCTCGGTCACGGCGACGTCGTGATCGCGGCAATCACGTCCTGCACCAACACATCGAACCCGAGCGTGATGATGGCGGCCGGCTTGCTCGCCAAAAAGGCGGTCGAGAAGGGCCTCACGGTGAAGCCCTGGGTCAAGACATCGCTCGCGCCGGGATCGCAGGTGGTCGAGGAATATTATCAGAAATCGGGTCTTCAGACCTATCTCGACGCGCTCGGCTTCAATCTGGTCGGCTTCGGCTGCACGACCTGCATCGGCAATTCCGGTCCGCTGCCGGAAGAGATTTCCGAGGCGATCAACAAGAACGACCTCGTGGCCGCCGCCGTTCTTTCCGGCAACAGAAACTTCGAAGGCCGCGTCAATGCCGACGTACGCGCCAATTATCTTGCGTCGCCGCCGCTGGTCGTCGCTTATGCGATCGCGGGTTCGATGCAGATCGACGTGGCAAAACAGCCGCTCGGAACCGACCAGAAGGGCCGCAAGGTTTATTTGCGCGACATCTGGCCGAGCGCCCGCGAGGTCGCGAATGTCATCAGCAAAAACATCAACAAGCAGATGTTCTTGCGCAAATACGGCGACGTCTTCAAGGGCGATGCCAACTGGCGCAAGATCGCGGTGAAGGGCGGTCTCACCTACAAGTGGGACGATCGTTCCACCTACGTACAGAACCCGCCGTACTTCGAAGGAATGCAGAAGCGCAGCCAGCCGATCGAGGACATCATCGACGCGCGCATCCTCGGCCTGTTCCTCGATTCGATCACGACGGACCACATCTCGCCGGCCGGATCGATCAAGGAGGAAAGCCCCGCGGGCGAATATCTGCGCGACCATCAGGTGCGCCCGAAAGACTTCAACCAGTACGGTACGCGGCGTGGCAATCATCAGGTGATGATGCGCGGCACCTTCGCCAATATCCGCATCAAGAATCAGATGGTGCCGGGCGTCGAGGGTGGTTTCACCATTCATTATCCTTCGAAGCAGCGCATGACGATGTATGACGCCGCCATGCGCTACAGGAACGACAACGTGCCGCTGGTGATCTTCGCCGGCAAGGAATACGGCACCGGCTCGTCGCGCGACTGGGCGGCAAAGGGGACGATATTGCTCGGCGTGCGTGCCGTGGTCGCGCAATCGTTCGAGCGCATCCACCGCTCCAACCTGGTCGGCATGGGCGTCGTGCCGCTGGTGTTCGAGGAAGGCACGTCATGGCAGACGCTCGGGCTCAAGGGCGACGAGCAGGTGACCATCCGCGGTCTGCACGGCGATCTCAAGCCGCATCAGCGACTGCTCGCCGAGATCGTGGCGTCCGATGGCGGGCTCAAGCGCGTTCCGCTGATCTGCCGCATCGATACGGTCGACGAACTGGACTACTTCAAGAACGGCGGCATCTTGCAGTACGTTCTGCGCCATCTGGCGGCGTAAAGTCCCTCCCTCACCTTGAATTGAGTGGCGGGTGACTGGCGCCGGCGCTACCAACAGCGCCGGGCGATAACGTTCTGTAGGGAGTTGACAGGGTGGAGATGCGAATGCCGCGCGGCCGCCTTGTGTCGGTGCCTCTTATCGCCGGGCTCTTGATTGCAACCTCGGGCTTCGCCTGCGCCGAGCCGAAAGCGCTGCTTGAGCTCTTTACCAGCCAGGGTTGTTCGTCCTGTCCGGCCGCCGACAAACTGCTCGGCGAATTGGCGGCCGATCCTTCGCTGGTCGCCATCAGCGATCCGATCGACTATTGGGATTATCTCGGCTGGAAAGATACGCTCGCCAATCCCGCACATTCGGCGCGGCAGCGCGCCTATGCGCGCGTGCGCGGCGACCGCCAGGTCTATACGCCGCAAATCGTCGTCAATGGTGCGACGCACGTGCTTGGCAGCGATCGCGCGGCGGTGGAGCGCACCATCGCGCAAACCGATCAAAAGCCCGCGGTCATGTCGCTTCCGGTGCTGCTGACGCTCGGCGGCAACAATTTGAATGTCACGGTCCAGAACAAAGGCGATGAGCATGATGCTGGCGAGGTCTGGCTCTGCCCGCTGGCGCGCGCGGTGTCCGTTGCCATCGGCCGCGGCGAAAATCGCGGGCGGACGCTCACCTACCACAACGTCGTGCGGCGCTGGATAAAACTGGGCGACTGGGTCGGGACGGACGCGACCTGGACGGTTCCACTGTCCGAGATCAAGACCGACGACGTCGATGCCGCCGCCATCATGGTGCAAGAGGGCACGCACGAAAAACCGGGTATCATTCTTGGCGCGGCGTTTACGACACTTCGGACCACGGACGCCAGAGGCCTGACCACAGAAAACAAGTGACGCCGACGGTAAGTGCGACAATCGCGAATCGGCGACCGCCGTATTCCGTCCCCTGAATCAGAACCTGAAAACGCGAAGGGCCGGCGACTGACTGCCGGCCCTTCGCGTACTCATGACTGAAAGCTACGCGACTGAAAACTACTTGAACCTACTCGCGACTCTGGCCCGGTCCGTCCGCGCCCCGGGGGGCTGGGGGGCTGAGGAATCCGGGGAGCGATCCGGACCGGGCCCTGAGGCAACAGTGCTTTGTTTCGCAGGTCAGCTTGGCGCGTGATTGTCCGAAATGGGGCCGCTTTATGATCCCATTAACGAAAGCGTGATTCCGGCAGTCCGAAATGTCGCACCCGGTGCGCCGTCGAATTCTCGCAGCGGCCGGTTTCCTCCGGGCGTGGTCATTACTTCGCGCCAATATGGCGCCGAGGAAGCCCTTGCCGCCGTCGCCGTCCGGCGCGATCATGACCCCTGGATGACAAAGGAGGCGCCGCATGGACATCGGCGAAATCGACCCGAGCGCGTGGCGCGGGGGCGAGCTTCGGACGCCCGCTCCCGCGAATGAGGTCACTTTCAGCCGGCGCGAGCTGGACCGCATCTTGAGCCTTTATGGCCGCATGGTCGCCGCCGGTGAATGGCGTGATTACGCAATCGATTTTCTCAAAGACCGCGCGGTATTTTCGATTTTCCGCCGCGCCTCTGAAGTCCCCATCTACCGCATCGAGAAAAATCCGCGGCTCGGCCGGCGGCAGGGCGCCTACAGCATCATTTCCGCCACCGGTCACATCCTGCGCCGCGGTCACGAGCTCGACCGCGTGCTCAGCGCGCTGGACCGCTCGCTGCGCGTGGTGGCGGGTTAGAGAGGCGCCGGCGGCGTCGAATCGCCGCTGCCGAGCGCGCGTTGCATCAGCACGGTGTCGAGCCATCGGCCATGCTTGTAGCCGATGGACTGGAAGGCGCCGATGAGGCGAAAGCCGCAGGCGGCGTGAACCGCGACCGATGCGGTATTCGCAGTGTCGCCGATGACCCCCAGCATCTGTCGGAAGCCGCAAGCCTCCGCTTCGGTAATGAGCCGTTCGAGCAACAGCCGGCCGATGCCCTGGCGGTGGAATTCCGGCGCGACGTAAATCGAGTCCTCGACGCACCAATCATAGGCGCGGCGGTCGCGGTATGGCCCGGCATAGGCATAGCCGGCGACCGCGCCGCGGCGTTCGGCAACGAGATAAGGAAATTCGCGCGCCAGCAGCGATTGCAGCCGCCGCGCCATCTCGGTTTCGTCGGGCGGATCGAGCTCGAAAGAGGCCGTACCGTGCGTGACGGCGTGCGCATAGATGCGGGTGATAGCGGCAATGTCAGCTAGGCCGGCTGGCCGAATCTCGATGGTAGCCATTTGAATGCCGACAATAACAAAACGCCCCGGATTTGACCCGGGGCGTTTCGGTAGCGGTGTAGCCGTCTGGCTTAGCGGCGATCGCCGAACATGCGCAGTAGCATCAGGAACAGGTTGATGAAGTCGAGATAAAGCGACAGCGCGCCCATCACCGCCTTGCGGCCGGAGATCGTGCCATCGTCGTTGACGTTGTACATTTCCTTGATCCGCTGCGTGTCGTAGGCGGTCAGGCCCACGAAGACGAGCACGCCGATCACCGAGATGGCCCAGTCGAGGCCGGTCGATTTCAGGAAAACGTTGACCAGGCTGGCGATGATGATGCCGATGAGGCCCATGAACATGAACGAGCCTACGCCGGTCAGATCACGTTGCGTGGTGTAGCCATACAGGCTCATCGCGCCAAACGTCGCCGCCGAGATGAAGAAGACCCGCGTGATCGATGCTCCGGTATAGACCAGAAAGATCGATGCCAGAGACAGGCCAAGCAGGCCGGCATAGACGAAGAACAGCGTCAGTGCCGTTCCCGCGGACAGTCTGTTGATGCCGAAGCTCAAGAGCATGACAAGCCCGAGCGGCGCCAGCACAAACACCCACATCAGCGGGCTCTGAAAGATGGCCTGGCCGAACGACGTAAGCTGCAGCGAGCCGCCGGCGTCGGTAACGGCGGCCTGGAATGTGAACCATGCCACCAGCCCGGTGAGCGCCACGCCGGCGGTCATGTAATTGTAAACGCGGATCATGTAGGCGCGCAGACCCGCATCGATCGCGATCTGGTCCGTGCGGTAGCCGGTCCTGGTGGTCGCGAAATTCCGATCGAGATCGGACATGGAATTACCCCTGGGTTGCCCCGGCCTTGCCGGGTCTATTTTCGGCGAACGCCGAAATTCACGTGGCTGGAATCTAGTGCGAAAGGGCTGCGCGCGCCAGATGGGTGCGACGCCATATTTGCAATGGTTACGATTCGGTCATGCCGGTCCGCCGGTCACAGATTCCTCAGCACCTCCGCGGGCTTGCGGCCAAGCGCCGCAAACGTGCCGGCGAGCCCGAGCGCCAGCGTCACGGCGAGCGCGGCAAACGCGGCCGTGCCGGCTTGCCAGGCCATCCAGGTGAAGGGCAATTCCATGACGCGGGTGACGATGAGACCGGCGGCGAGCGAACCCATCGCGACGCCGAACAGCACACTGATAAAGCCGATCAAAAGATACTCCAGCGCATAGGCGGCGAGCAGGCGCGTCCGGGTTGCGCCATAGGTTTTCAGCACGACGGCATCGTAGATGCGAAAGCGCTGGCCCGCCGCCAGCGCGCCGCCGAGCACGAACACCGCGGCAATCAGTGTTATCGAACTGGCGCCGCCGAGCGCCAGCACCAGATTGCGGATGATGCCGTCGAGCGTATCGAGCGTGTCCTTCACCCGCACCGCAGTGACGGTCGGAAACGCGTCCGCCAGAGACTTGATGATCGCGGTTTCTTCGGCCGCCGTGCCGCCGTCGGCAAAGGTCAGGGTGGCAATATCGCTGTGCGGCGCGCCGGTGAACGCACCGGGCGAGAAGACCAATACGAAATTGATGCCGAGATTTTCCCAATCGACTGCGCGGAGATTGGCGATCCGGGCCGTGACATTGCGGCCAAGCACGTTGACCGTGATCGGCTCGCCGACCTTGAGACGAAGGTCTTTGGCGGTTCTGCTCTCGAGCGAGACCAGAGGCTCGCCGGAATAGTTGGCGTCCCACCATTGTCCGGCGACGATGCGCGATCCGGCCGGCACCGCGGACGCGAAGGTGATGCCGCGATCACCCTGGAGAACCCATCGCGAGCCGGCGGCGGGCTTCAGATCGGAAGCCTTGACGCCGTTGGCCGCGACGATGCGGCCCCGCAGCATTGGAACCTGTTCGATTGCCGCACGCGGCGCCTGCCGGTGCACGAAAGCGTCGAAGCGGTCGGCATCCGCGGCAGGAATATCCAGAAAGAAGAACGACGGAGCCTTTTCGGGAAGCGCCGCGGTGAACGCGCGATGCAGGTTGCCGTCGATCTCGATGATCGTGGTCAGCAATGCCAGACCAAGCCCGAGGGAAAGAACGACGGTCGGCGTCAGGGACCCGGGCCGATGAATGTTGCCGATCGCCATCCGCAAGGCGGTCGAATCGAAGCGCGGCAGCCGGCGTGCGATCCGGATCGTGAGCATCGCCACCAGCCGCAACAGCGCGAGTACGGCAATGGCGGAAGCAACGAACATCGCCGCGATGCGGTGGTCGTAGGTGGTCTGAATCGCAAGCACCGCAAGCACCGCCGCGACCGCGGCGGTGGCGACAAGGTAGCGCCGCCGCGGCCAGCGCCGTTCGGCCGCGACCTGGTCGCGGAACAGCATCGACACGGAAATATCGTGCGTCCGCCCGAGCGGCCACAATGCGAAAGCCAATGCCGTCAGCAGTCCGTAGACCATTGCCAGCGCCAGCACAGTCGGGTGCACCGCGGGCGCGACCGGCAACGGGATGATGGCGCCGAACGCCCAGGTCACCACATAGGGCAGCGCCGCTCCGATCGCGGCGCCGATCGCGGCGGCGAACAGCGCGACGAGCAATATTTGCGTGCAATAGACGGCAAACACGCTGCCGCCGGTGGCGCCGAGCGCTTTCAGGGTGGCGATCGGATCGCGCTTACGGGCTAGATGCGCGCTGACCGCATTGGCGACGCCGACGCCGCCGACAAGAAGCGTGGTCAGGCCGACCAGCGTCAGGAATTGGGTGAACCGCTCGACGTTGCGTTCGAGTTGCGGCGAGGCTTTGCTGCGGGTGCGCACTTCCCAGCCGGCATCGGCGAACTCGGCCTGCGCTTGCTTCTCCACCGCCGTCACCGCGCGATCGCTCGTATTGTTTTCCGGCAGGCGCAGCCGATACAGCCAGCGCACCAGGCTGCCGGGTTGAATGAGGCCGCTTGCTTGCAGCGCGACGTTGCTGATCAGCAGGCGCGGCCCGAGTCCGATGCCGCCGGTAAGCTTGTCCGGTTCGCTGACCAGCACCGTGCGCAATTCGATCGTGGCACTCCCGATGGTGATGCGATCGCCGGTTTTCAGATCGAACCGCGTCAGCAACGCCCGATCGACGGCGGCGCCGAAAGCGCCATTGCGTTGCGCGAGAACGTCCGGAAGGACGAGCGCGGGTTCGGTCGTAACCGATCCAAACAGCGGGTAATCGGCATCGACGGCCTTGACCTCGACCAGACTGGAACGCCCATCGCCGATGCGCGCCATGGCGCGGGTCAGGGCCGCAACCGAAACCGTGCCTCGGGAGTTCAGGAAACTGCGCTCGGCGTCGCTCGCCTCACGCTGAATGAGCGAAAACGCCAAATCGCCGCCAAGGATGACCTGGCCCGCGCCGGAAATGCCGTCGGCAAGACTTGCCGCGACCGAGCCAACGCCGGCGATTGCCAAGACACCGAGCGCAATGCAGACGATGAAGACGCCGAAGCCGCGCAGTCCGCCGCGCAGCTCACGCCAGGCAAGGCGCAGCGGGAGCAGGCGGATCGGTTTCGTGACTGGCGCAAGCATCATCGAGCCTTCGGCATGATGCGCGCCAGTACGAAATGCGTGGGTGCGAAGACGAGAAGCGGCATTCCAATCAATAGTCCGGCGAGCCAGACGTAAGACGGCACCCAGTTTTGCGCCGCGTAGTCGCTCATGCCCCAGACGTAGTTGATGTTGACCGGTGTCAAGCCCGGGTGCGGCGTCGGCGGCGGCATCAAAAAGAAACAGATCAGCAGCAGCGCCCAGGCAAGCGTGGTCCACGGCCAGAAAGCGCGTCGATCATATCCGGTCTTCCACACCAGATAGGCCAGAAGAAAAGGCAGCCAGCCATGAAACAGCGAAAGCGCGCGGAGAAACAGCGAGTGATTCTGGTCGAACATGTAATCGGTCATTCCGAGCAGCGGGAAGCCCGCGGCAGTCGAGAGAAAGTCGGCTACCCAAACCGCCTGCGGAACCATGATGCCGACGGCGCACATCGAAATCAGCAATGCGTTCTCGGGCCAGATCGCAATCAATGTGAGAATGAGCGCAACATCGCAGAAATAGAGAAAGTTGGTCGGCCCGTAATAATACAAATAAACCGGAACGAGCACCGCCATGAAGGCGGTGTAGGCAAGCTTGACGCCGAGCGGCACGCGCGATGGGGTATGTGTCATCACGTGCCGCCGCCCTTTACCGGCCCCGCTCGGCGGGCGCCAAGGGCAGATAAGAAGCGATCCGCCCCGAGTGCAGGCGCAGCACCCGATCGCAACGCGCCGCGAGTTCGGTGTCGTGAGTGACCAGGACAAGCGTCGTGCCGCGTTCGCTGTGGCCTTGAAACAGAAGTTCGATGATCTCCCGTCCGGTCGCTTCGTCGAGATTGCCGGTTGGCTCGTCGGCAACGAGGATGGTGGGATAGGGCGCCAGCGCGCGGGCAAGCGCGACCCGTTGTTGCTCGCCGCCTGACAGCTCCGCCGGATAGTGATGCAGCCGTTCGCCGAGACCGACCGCTGCGAGTTCGCGCTCGGCCCGGCGCAGCGCGTCGCGATCGCCGGCAAATTCAAGCGGCACGGCGACGTTCTCCAGTGCCGTCATGGTTGGGATTAGGTGAAAGGCCTGAAAAACGATGCCGATATTTTTGCCGCGAAAGCGCGCCAAGCCGTCCTCGTCCAGTCGGCGCAGGTCCTCCCCGGCGACCGTGACGGACCCGGTATCCGGCTGCTCCAGTCCGGTCATCACCATCAGGAGCGTCGATTTGCCCGACCCTGACGGGCCGAGGAGTGCGACGGCTTCGCCACGCCCTATATTGAGGTCGATGTCGTGGAGGATATGGACGCGGGCCGCGCCGCGGCCGAGCGAGAGGTCTACGCCCCGCAGGGCGATCGCGCTACCGGCGGAAGGATGGTTGGAAATGTCGTTCATGGTGCCGGCCGGCCCGCGCCCTTCGCTATCGCTCTGTGCCCAGTCATATGGGTGGCGTCGCGCCGTGGTCCAAATGGCGGTTGCGGCGATCCTGATCGGCGCGACGACGGCAGCGCTGGCTCAAACGCCGGCGCCGGTCAAGATCGTCGCGCTCGGGGATTCTTTGACGGCTGGATATGGCCTGCTGGACAAGGACGGCTTCGTCCCGCAACTGCAAGCAGCACTGACGGCCAAGGGCCTCGCCGTCGACATCCAAAATGCCGGCGTCTCCGGCGATACCGCCTCGGATGGGCTGGCGAGGCTCGATTGGTCGGTCGCGCAGGGCACGGACGCCGTCATTCTTGAACTCGGCGCCAACGACATGCTGCGCGGCATCAATCCGGAGGTCACGCGGCAAGCGCTTGACGCGATCGTGAACCGGCTGACGGCGCGCCATGTCGCGGTCCTTATCTGCGGCATGCGTGCCGCGCCGAATCTTGGGCCCGAATATGGCCAGGCGTTTGAACGCATTTATCCGGAGCTTGCCGCCAAATACGAGGCGCTGCTCTATCCGTTCTTCCTTGACGGCGTCGCCGCCGTACCCGGCATGACGCAGCACGACGGCCTTCACCCCACCGCGGCTGGCGTCGGCGTTATCGTCCGGCGCATTTTACCAAAAGTGGAGGAAGTGGTCGCCGGAGTGCGCGCGCGACACCCGTCGTGAGTCTTGCATGCGTCATACGATCGCCGCATGCTGGACGCGTTACGATTCGCGATCGACGAGCCGGAGTTTGTCATGCCTCGCTTGTTCACCGGTCTCGAAATCCCGCCCTCGGTCGCCCAATCGCTCGGCATGATGCGCGGCGGGTTGCCCGGCGCGCGCTGGATCGATCCCGAGAACTATCACCTGACGCTGCGCTTCATCGGCGATATCGACGATGCGCTGGCGCATGAAATTGCCGGCATGCTGGGGCGGGTCCGCCGCAGCGCCTTCGAGTTGCGCCTTGACGGATTGACGTCCTTCGGCGGCCGCAAACCGCGAGCGCTGGTCGCTTCGGCCGCGCCCATCGCTCCGCTGATGGAGTTGCAGGCTGAGCAGGAACGGCTGTTGCAGCGGCTCGGGCTCGAGCCGGAAGGCCGCAAATATACGCCCCACGTCACGCTGGCGCGGCTTCGCGATTCGTCGAGCTGGGAGGTCGCCGACTATCTCAGCGCACGCGGGCATTTTCGCTCCGCATCGTTCGAGGTGCCGCGTTTTGTGCTGTTCTCGTCGCGCGCCTCCGTGGGCGGCGGCCCCTACGTCGTCGAGGCGGAATATCCTCTCGGTGAGCCTGCGCTGCGGCGTGCGTAAGATCAGGCGCGCAGCATTCGCGTTTGCAGATCGAGCATCGCTGTAGCGAAGCCGTGGCTGTCGGCCATCATTTCGCGCATCAGCGATAACGGCGTCGGCCGCGACGACTCGACTTCGCCGATCACGTTGCCGAAATCGAACGACAGCTCGGCGTCGAATTTGCGCGCGAGCTGCTGCATGCGCCGGTTCTCGGCAAGACAGGCCATGTGCAGCAGGCGAAAGCCGCGATTGCGGGCGGCAAGCAAGGTGTGGCGCAACAGGGCGGAGCCGACGCCGTGGCTCTGCCACGGCTTCTCGACGCTGATCGCGGCTTCAGCCTGACGCGGAAGCCGAACGCCCAGCGGCCGCAGTTCGGCGGCGCCGCGCATGAAGCCGCCGATAAAGAACCCGTACACGACGGCATCGAGCGAATTGGACAGATCGACATATTTGCGAATGAAGTCGTCGGATACGCCACCGGCAAAACGGCTGTGCCGGCTGTCCGGATCAAGCCGCAGCATATGGTCGCGGTACTTCGCCGCTTCGCCCATCCATAATTTGCGGATCACGCCGCCTTCGGGAAGAACATCCTGCATTCCAAGGGTCTCCTGACATTGTCTTCGATAGGCTTCGATAAGGGTCTTCGCCCAGACATCGCCAATAAGATCTCCCGGTCATTTCCTCCGCAAAGCTGGCCGGCGTGACAAACGTCTTACGCGCGCACGCCGAATCAAATCATCATGTCGTATGGTGGCGAAATTTGGCAAGCTGAAGCATTGAGCAACATGCCTACGTTCCGTATACGCATGGCTTGTCATTCGTTCACGATAGTTTGACAGCTTCATAAGCGCGCGTTTTTAGTTCCCGCCACGCTTTGCACACATCGGTTAACCCGCAGATGGCGAGCTCGGTTACAGCGCAATACGCCTCCGGCGTTGCCGCAGGGCGAATCGCAAACGACGATGCGCAACGTGCCGTCGTGGACATGCTGGCGCGCCTCGAGGCGCGGATCGTCGAATATCGGCTGGCGCGAAAATCGTCGGCGCTCGGTTGGTTGTTCGGCAGCCGCAAGACCGATGAGCCGAAACTCAGGGGTCTGTACATTTACGGCGACGTCGGGCGCGGCAAGACGATGCTGATGGATTTCTTCTTCGACGCAAGCCCGGTCGTGCGCAAGCGGCGTGCGCATTTTCACGAATTCATGCTCGACGTGCATGAGCGCGTTTTCGAAGTCCGGCAGCGGATGAAGGCCGGCGAACATGCCGGGGACGATCCGATCCGGCTCGTTGCCGAACAATTGTTCGAGGAGGCCTGGCTGCTTTGTTTCGACGAATTCCATGTGACCGATATTGCCGACGCGATGATCCTCGGACGGCTGTTCGCCCATTTGTTGGAGCGCGGCAGTGTAGTCGTCGCCACCTCGAACGTGGGGCCGAGCGAACTATACAAGGACGGCCTGAACCGCGCCTTGTTCGTACCGTTCATCCGCATGCTCGAGGAGCGCATGGACGTGGTGCGGCTTGACGCCCGCACCGACTTCCGGCTGGAAAAACTTGGCGGCCTGCCGGTCTGGTACGTCCCTGCCGATGCCGCCGCGGACGCGGCGCTCGACGACACCTGGCGGCGGCTCACTGGCGGATACGACGGTGCCGCGCAGGACCTGCCGCTCAAGGGGCGGTCGGTACATGTGCCGCGCGCCTTCATGGGCGTTGCGCGCTTCAGGTTTTACGATCTCTGCGAGACGCCGCTCGGCGCCGCGGATTATCTGCGCCTCGCGCACGAGTATCACACGGTCATCCTTGACCGCATCCCGGAGATGAATTTCGACAACCGCAATGCGGCCAAGCGCTTCATCATTCTCATCGACACGTTCTACGACATGAACGTGAAGCTGATCGCCTCGGCGGCCGCTGAGCCAGATGCGCTGTATCGGGCGGAGGAAGGCTTTGAGGCGCAGGAGTTCAAGCGCGCGGCTTCGCGTCTGATCGAGATGCGTTCGCAAGGCTACCTCGCGCGGCCACATGGTGCGGCCCATACGCAAACGACCGGTTCGTCCACCGGCATTGCCGAGACGTGAGACAAAACTCTAGCTGCCGCCGGTGAGCAGCATTGCGGCGACGACAACAGCCATCAGTGCCGTGGCGCACCATCCGAAAATCGACAGCGCCGGCGAAGCGGCGTGGTTGCCCATAAGCTTGCGGCTGGTGACGACCAACATGATTCCCAGCATCAGCGGCACGGCGACAACGCCGTTCACCACCGCGCTCCAGAACAGCATCCGGATTGGATCGAGCGGCGTAAGCGCCACGAGAAGGCCCGCGATGGTTCCCGCCGCGACGATGAGATAGAAGCCCGGCGCGCTGCGCGCCGGCATTTCCAGGCTCCCTTCCCAGCCGAAAGTCTCCGCCACCGCATAGGCCGCCGAGCCCGCCAGCACCGGCACAGCCAGCAATCCCGTGCCGATGATGCCGAGCGAGAACAGAAGGAATGTGAGCGGGCCGGCCAGCGGCCGCAGCGCCTCGGCAGCCTCGGCCGCGGTGCCGATATGGGTTTTGCCGTGGACATGCAGCGTTGCCGCCGTGGTCACGATGATGAAAAATCCGACGAGGTTCGAAATCACCATGCCGATCGTCGTGTCGATCTCGATGCGGCGAGTTTCTTTTCCCGACAGACGCTTTGTGATGTTAGTCGCCGCGCCGTTGCGGATCTTGCCGCGCAGCCTGCGCTCCTCGGCTTCAAGCGAGGCTTGCCAGAAGAACATGTAGGGGCTGATCGTGGTGCCGAATATCGCCACCAGCATCAGCATGTAATCGCTGGTCCAGGACAGCCGCGGCACCAAGGTCGCGCCGAGCACCTCACCCCAGGGAATGTGGATGCTGAATGCGGCGACGACGTAGGCAAATAGCACGAGCGTCAGCGCCTTCAAATATCGCGCGTAAAGATGATACGGAATCAGGATCTCGGCGGTGAGGCAGAAGATTCCGAAGATCGCGACATAGACGAGCACTGGACCGCCGGCGACCAGCCGTAAGGCCTCGCCCATGGCCGCGATGTCGGCGGCGAGATTGAGCGTGTTGGCAATGAGCAGGAGTCCCACCAGGGCGTAAAGCAGCGCCGCCGGCAGCGTCTTCATGAGATTGTCCGCAAGACCGTGCCCGGTCACGGCGCCGATACGGGCGCTGACCAGCTGGATCGCGATCATGAACGGCGTCGTCAAAAACATGGTCCAGCACATGCTGAAGCCGAATTGGGCGCCGCCCTGCGAATAGGTCGCGATGCCGCTCGGATCGTCGTCGGCGGCGCCCGTAACCAGCCCCGGTCCGAGCGTGCGCAACAGCGCGCCTATCGACCGATCCTTCACCGCCATATTGCTCTCGGAATGCTTCCCGCTGGCCCGCAATGGTCCGCCTGACAAGGACGGGGGAGCGTTTTCGTTCCACGCGCCGCTGATTTTTGCCGACTTGAACGTGTCACCCGAAAGGGCTAATGACCGCGATAGCCGGGCTTCTTTTGCCAATCAAGGACATTCGTCGGATGGCGCGAAACAAGATTGCACTGATCGGCTCGGGTCAAATCGGCGGCACCCTGGCTCACCTTATCGGTCTCAAGGAGCTCGGCGATGTCGTGATGTTCGATATCGCCGAGGGTGTGCCGCAAGGCAAGGCTCTCGACCTCGTCCAATCGTCGCCGGTCGACGGCTTCGACGCCAAATTCTCAGGCGCCAATTCCTACGAGGCGATCGAAGGCGCGGCGGTGTGTATCGTCACCGCTGGCGTGCCGCGCAAGCCGGGCATGAGCCGCGACGATCTCTTGAGCATCAACCTCAAGGTGATGGAGCAGGTCGGCGCCGGTCTGAAGAAATATGCGCCAAACGCTTTCATCATCTGCATCACCAATCCGCTCGACGCCATGGTCTGGGCGCTGCAAAAGTGCTGCGGACTGCCGAAGCAGATGGTTGTCGGCATGGCGGGCGTGCTCGACTCCTCGCGTTTCCGTTATTTCCTTGCCGACGAGTTCAATGTCTCGGTGGAGGACGTCACCGCCTTCGTGCTCGGCGGCCACGGCGACAGCATGGTGCCGCTGGTGCGTTATTCGGCCGTCGCCGGCATCCCGCTGCCCGATCTCATCAAAATGGGCTGGACGACGCAGTCGCGTATCGACGAGATCGTCGATCGCACGCGCAACGGCGGCGGCGAGATTGTCAGTCTGCTGCGCACCGGCTCGGCGTTCTACGCGCCCGCGGCATCGGCGATCGCGATGGCGGAGAGCTATCTGCGCGACAAGAAGCGCGTGCTGCCGGCCGCCGCCTGGCTCAACGGCGAATACGGCATCAAGGACCTCTATGTCGGCGTGCCGGTGGTGATCGGCGCCAAAGGCGTCGAGCGCGTCGTCGAGATCGAGCTCAACGGCGCCGAGCGCGCCATGTTCGAGAAGTCGGCCGGCGCCGTCGAAGGCCTGGTCGAGGCCTGCAAGAAGATCGCGCCCGATCTGGGCAAATAGAAAAGCCCGTCACCCTGAGGTGGCCGCGTAGCGGCCCTCGAAGGGCGACGGCCACAGCGCCCGGGCCGGCATCCTTCGAGGCTCGCTGCGCTCGCACCTCAGGATGACGGACCGTTTTCAATGAACATCCACGAATACCAGGCCAAAGCGGTATTGCGCGAGTTCGGCGTGCCGGTGCCGCGCGGCATTGCCGCGTTCACTGTCGCCGAGGCCGAAAAGGCCGCCAACGAGCTCGGCGGACCGGTCTGGGTGGTGAAGGCGCAAATCCATGCCGGTGGCCGCGGCAAGGCAGGCGGCGTGAAAGTCGTGAAGTCGGTTACCGACGTGAAGCGCGAGGCCGAGCGGCTGCTCGGTTCGACGCTGGTGACGCATCAGACCGGACCGCACGGCAAGGAAGTCCGCCGCCTCTATATCGAGGAGGGCTCGGCCATCGATCGCGAATATTATCTGTCGGCGCTGATCGATCGCGCGACCTCGCGCGTCGCTTTCGTCGCCTCGACCGAAGGCGGCATGGATATCGAGGAGGTGGCGCGCACGCACCCCGACAAGATTTTGAGCTTCTCGGTCGATCCGGCGACCGGCTTCATGCCGCATTACGCGCGCCACGTCGCGAACGTGCTCGGATTGAACACGGCGCTGACCAAGCAGGCGGAAAGCGTGCTGCCGAAGCTCTATCAGGCGTTTCTCGCCAAGGACATGAGTCTGCTCGAGATCAATCCGCTGGTCGTCACCAAATCCGGCGACCTGATCTGCCTCGACGCCAAGATCGGCTTCGATGACAACGCGCTGTATCGCCATCCCGATATCGCGGCGCTGCGCGACGTCACCGAGGAAGACGAAAAGGAGATCGAAGCCTCGCGCTACGATCTCAACTATGTGGCGCTCGACGGCACCATCGGCTGCATGGTCAACGGTGCCGGCCTCGCCATGGCGACCATGGACATCATCAAGCTTTACGGCATGGCGCCGGCGAACTTTCTCGACGTCGGTGGCAGCGCCACCAAGGAGAAGGTCGCGGCCGCATTCAAGATCATCACGTCCGACCACAATGTGAAGGGCATTCTGGTCAATATCTTCGGCGGGATCATGAAATGCGACGTGATCGCCGAAGGCGTGGTCGCGGCGGTGCGGGATGTCGGCTTGCGCGTGCCGCTTGTGGTGCGGCTCGAAGGCACCAACGTCGAACTCGGCAAGGAGATCATCGCCAAGTCGAATCTCAACGTCACCTCGGGCGATGACCTCGACGATGCCGCGCAGAAGATCGTCAAAGCGGTGAAGGAGGCAGCCTGATGGACGATCTCTCTTCACCTCCCCCTGAAAGGGGGAGGATGGCGAGCGCAGCGAGCCCGGTGGGGGTTCGTCCGCAACCTCAATACAACCGGACGCGCGCAAAAACGACGCGGGCGCGCAAGTTGCGACGCGACTCGACGATGGTCGAAAAGCGCCTCTGGAGCAAACTGCGCGATGGCCGCCTGAATGGTTTGAGTTTTCGGCGCCAGCACCCCGCCGGGCCATACATTCTCGACTTCTACTGCCCGCAGTTATGTCTATCGATCGAACTCGACGGCAGCCAGCACCAGCTTCAGGAAATTCGCGATGAGAAGCGCACCGCTTGGCTGCACCGCTGCGGCGTGACCGAGCTGCGATTTTGGAACAACGATGTCACGAAAAATCTGCTTGGGGTCATGGAAAAGATACAAGAAATAGCCGACGAGTTGAGAAGCCTTGGACGGACCCCCACCCGGCGCTGGCGCGCCGACCTCCCCCTTTCAGGGGGAGGTTAAGAGAGAGAAAGCGCATGTCGATCCTCATCGGCAAGGACACCAAGGTCATCTGCCAGGGCTTCACCGGCAAGAACGGCACCTTTCATTCCGAACAGGCGATCGCCTACGGCACCAAAATGGTCGGGGGCACTTCGCCCGGTAAAGGCGGGATGACGCATCTCAACCTGCCGGTATTCGACACGGTGGCGGAAGCCCGCGAAAAGACCGGTTGCGACGCCAGCGTGATCTACGTGCCGCCGCCGGGCGCCGCGGATGCAATCTGCGAGGCGATCGATGCCGAGATTCCTCTGATCGTTTGCATCACCGAGGGGATTCCCGTTGCCGATATGGTGAAGGTCAAGCGCGCGCTATCGGGTGCGAAATCGCGGCTGATCGGTCCGAACTGTCCGGGCGTGATGACGGCCGGCGAATGCAAGATCGGCATCATGCCCGGCAATATTTTCAAACCCGGCAAAGTCGGCATCGTGTCGCGCTCCGGCACGCTGACCTACGAGGCAGTATTCCAGACCACAAAGGAAGGATTCGGCCAGACCACCGCCGTCGGCATCGGCGGCGATCCGGTGAAAGGCACCGACTTCATCGAAATGCTGGAAATGTTTCTCGCCGACAAGGCGACCGAAGCCATCGTCATGATCGGTGAGATCGGCGGCTCGTCGGAAGAAGATGCGGCGCAATTCCTCAAGGACGAGGCCAAGCGCGGCCGCAAGAAGCCGATGGTCGGTTTCATCGCCGGCCGTACGGCACCGCCCGGCCGACGCATGGGGCACGCCGGCGCGATCATCGCCGGAGGCAAGGGCGGTGCCGATTCAAAGATTTCCGCCATGGAAGGCGCCGGCATCAACGTCTCGCCATCGCCGGCGCGGCTCGGTCATACGCTCGCTGATATATGGAAATCTTGATTCATTTCTTGTGTCTTTTGTCTGCCGTATCCAGCCATTAAATAGGGTACAAGGAGAAATCCCAGCGCCGGGCCGGGCTGATTCGAGTCTTTCCGCGTCTATGCGGTTCTCGCGATCGCACCTTATTGTCTCGCCCACTTGGTCCGGAAACGCCCAGGACTTGTTCCAAGACCAGGACTTGCTCCAAGACTTGTTCCAGGAAAGCCCTCATGTCGCGCCAGGACGCAAACGCTGCCTTCGCTCTCACATCGTTCCTCTACGGCGGCAATGCCGCCTATATCGACGATCTCTACGCGCGCTATGAGGCCGATCCGAAGGCGGTCGATGCCGAATGGCAGTCCTTCTTCCAGAGCCTGAAAGACAACGCCGCCGATGTGAGCAAGAACGCGCGCGGCGCGTCGTTTGGCCGACCAGATTGGCCGCCGCTGCCGAACGGCGACCTTGTTGCGGCGCTCGACGGCAATTGGGCCGAAATGAGCACGGCCATCGGCGCCAAGGTCAAGGCGCAGGCGCAAACGCGCGGCGTCGACATTTCGAACGCCGATATCGAGCGCGCAACCCGCGATTCGGTACGGGCGCTGATGCTGATCCGGGCGTATCGCGCGCGCGGCCATTTCCACGCCAATCTCGATCCGCTCAACCTCGAGCCGCAGAAGAACGAGGAGGAACTCGATCCGCGCAGCTACGGCTTCGGCGACGCGGATCTCGATCGTCCGATCTTCCTCGACAAGGTGCTCGGCCTCGAGTTCGGCACCATCCGCCAGATTGTCGCCATCCTGCGGCGCACCTATTGCCAGACCCTTGGCGTCGAGTTCCTGCACATCTCGAACGGCGCGCAGAAGGGCTGGATCCAGGAGCGTATCGAGGGTCCCGACAAGGAGATCAGTTTCACCCGCGAGGGCAAGCGCGCCATCCTCAACAAGCTGGTCGAGGCCGAAGGTTTCGAGAAATTCTGCGACGTAAAATTCACCGGCACCAAGCGCTTCGGTCTCGATGGCGGCGAGTCGATGATTCCGGCGCTCGAGCAGATCATCAAGCGCGGCGGAGCGCTCGGTGTGCGCGAAATCGTCATCGGCATGCCGCATCGCGGCCGGCTCAATGTGCTGGCGCAGGTCATGGCCAAGCCGCACCGCGCCATTTTTCACGAATTCAAGGGCGGCTCATCGACTCCGAACGAGATCGAGGGCTCCGGCGACGTGAAGTACCACCTCGGCGCCTCGTCCGATCGCGAGTTCGACCAGAACAAGGTGCATCTGTCGCTCACCGCCAATCCGTCGCATCTCGAAATCGTTGATCCGGTCGTGCTCGGCAAAGTGCGCGCCAAGCAGGACCTGCTTGGCGCCACGCCGGAAGAGCGCACCATCGTGATGCCGCTGCTCATTCACGGTGATGCGTCGTTCGCGGGCCAGGGCGTGGTTGCCGAATGTCTGGGTCTCTCGGGCTTGCGCGGCCACCGCACCGGCGGTTCGGTGCATTTCATCGTCAACAACCAGATCGGCTTCACCACGAACCCGCGTTATTCGCGGTCGTCGCCCTATCCGTCCGACGTCGCCAAGATGATCGAGGCGCCGATTTTCCACTGCAACGGCGACGATCCGGAAGCCGTGGTGTTCGCCGCCAAGATCGCGACGGAGTTCCGGCAGAAATTCCAGAAGCCGGTCGTTATCGACATGTTCTGCTATCGCCGCCACGGCCATAACGAAGGCGACGAGCCATCATTCACGCAGCCGCTGATGTACAAGGCGATCGCGGCACACCCGACCACGCTGGAAATCTACGGCGACAAGCTGATCGCAGAGGGTGTGGTGACGTCCGGCGACGTCGAGAAGATGAAGGCGGACTGGCGCGGCCGGCTCGATGACGAACTGGAAGCCGCGCAAAGTTACCGCGCCAACAAGGCCGACTGGCTCGACGGCCGCTGGGCCGGCTTCAAGCGCGCCGAGGCCGACGACGATCCGCGCCGCGGCCATACCGGCGTCGAGATCGCAAAGCTGAAGGAAATCGGCGAAAAGATCACGACGCTGCCGCAGGGCTTCCACCTTCATCGCACGCTCAATCGCTTTCTCGACAGCCGGCGCAAATCGATCGAGACCGGCGCCGGCATCGACTGGGCCACCGGCGAAGCGCTGGCGTTCTGCTCGCTGCTGCTCGAGGGCAACCGGGTGCGATTGTCCGGTCAGGATTCCGAGCGCGGCACATTCTCGCAGCGCCACTCCGTGCTGATCGATCAGGAAAATGAGAATCGCTACACGCCGTTCAACCATCTGGGTGACGGGCAGGGCCGCTACGAAGTCATCAACTCGATGCTGTCGGAAGAGGCGGTGCTCGGCTTCGAATACGGTTACTCGCTGTCCGAGCCGAATGCGCTGACGATGTGGGAAGCGCAGTTCGGCGATTTCGCCAATGGCGCGCAGGTGCTGTTCGACCAGTTCATCTCCTCGGGCGAACGCAAATGGCTGCGCATGTCGGGGCTCGTCTGCCTGTTGCCGCACGGCTACGAAGGGCAGGGGCCGGAACATTCCTCGGCGCGCCTTGAGCGCTTTTTGCAAATGTGCGCCGAGGACAACATGCAGGTCGCCAACTGTACGACGCCGGCAAATTACTTTCATATTCTGCGCCGGCAGCTGCACCGCGACTTCCGCAAGCCGTTGATCCTGATGACGCCGAAATCGCTGCTGCGCCACAAGCGCGCGGTGTCACGGCTCGACGAATTGGGGCCGGACACGACGTTTCACCGGCTGCTCTGGGATGACGCGCAGACGCTGCCCAACGAAAAGATCAAGCTCGTCGCCGACGACAAGATCCGCCGCGTCGTGATCTCCTCGGGCAAGGTCTATTACGACCTTTACGACGAGCGCGAGAAACGCGGCATCGACGACATCTATCTGTTGCGCATCGAGCAGCTTTATCCGTTCCCCACCAAGGCGCTGATGCTGGAGCTGTCGCGCTTCAAGCAGGCGGAAATCGTCTGGTGCCAGGAAGAGCCGCGCAACATGGGCGGCTGGGTTTTCGTCGACATCTTCCTCGAATGGGTGCTCAACCAGATCGGCGCCAAATACCGCAGGGCGCGCTACGCCGGCCGCCCGGCGTCGGCGTCGACCGCGGTCGGGCAGATGTCTATCCACCTCAACCAGCTCAAGCAGTTTCTCGAAGACGCATTGGGATGACCAACCCGCCGTCATGCCCGGCCTTGCGCCGGGCATTCACGTCTTGACGGCGTGATTGCAACAAAGGCGTAGATGGCCGGGACAAGCCCGGCCATGACGAAGAGGATGCCATGGCTGAGATTCGCGTTCCCACTCTCGGAGAGTCCGTCACCGAAGCGACCATCGGCAAATGGTTCAAGAAGCCGGGCGAGGCCGTCGCCGTTGACGAGCCGCTGGTCGAGCTCGAAACCGACAAGGTGACGATCGAGGTGCCGGCGCCGGCAGCCGGCGTGTTGAGCGACATTTCCGCCAAGGACGGCGACACGGTCGCTGTCGGCGCGCTGCTCGGTCAGATCAAGGAAGGCGCCGGCGCGGCGCCCGCCGCGAAATCATCGGCTGCTCCGGCAGCCGCTCCGTCTCCTGCCAAGCCCCCTGCCGCACCCGCGCCGGCAGCGCCTGCGTCAAAGCCCGCCGCCGCGGACACGCCGCTTGCGCCGTCGGTGCGCAGGATCGCCGCAGAGACCGGCACCGACCCGGCCGCGGTGTCGGGCACCGGCAAGGACGGCCGCGTCACCAAGGGCGATATGCTGGCGGCGATCGAGCGCGCTGCCGCGCAACCGACTCCCGTCGCCCAGCCGGCCGCCGCCGTGCAGGTCCGCGCGCCATCGCCGGCCGACGATGCCGCCCGCGAGGAGCGGGTGAAGATGACGCGGTTGCGTCAGACCATCGCGCGCCGGCTGAAAGACGCGCAGAACACCGCCGCCATGCTCACGACCTTCAATGAGGTCGATATGGGCCACGTCATGGCGCTGCGCGCGCAATATCGCGACCTGTTCGAGAAGAAGCACGGCGTGAAGCTCGGCTTCATGGGCTTCTTCGTGAAGGCCTGCGTGCAGGCGCTCAAGGAAATTCCCGCCGTCAATGCCGAGATCGACGGCGCCGATATCATCTACAAGAACTACTACCACCTCGGCATCGCGGTCGGCACCGAGCGCGGTCTGGTCGTGCCGGTGGTGCAGGACTGCGACGAAAAATCGCTCGCCGAGATCGAGAAGACCATTACCGATTTCGGCCGCCGCGCCCGCGACGGCTCGCTCAAGATCGACGAGCTGCAGGGCGGTACGTTCACGATCACCAACGGCGGCATCTACGGCTCGCTGATGTCGACGCCGATCCTCAACGCGCCGCAGTCCGGCATTCTCGGCATGCACAAGATCCAGGACCGGCCGATGGCGGTCGCCGGCAAGATCGAGGTCCGGCCGATGATGTATCTGGCGCTGAGCTACGACCACCGCATCGTCGACGGCCGCGAGGCGGTAACATTCCTGGTGCGCGTGAAGGAATGCCTGGAGGATCCGGCGCGGCTGGTGCTGGATTTGTAATACTGTCATGCCCGGCCTTGTGCCGCGCATCCACGTCTTTGAAGCTTGGCAGCACACAAGGCGTGGATGCCGGGACAAGCCCGGCCATGACGATCGAGAGTCCGGAGTTTTTTTATGGCATACGATCTCATCGTCATCGGCACTGGTCCCGGCGGCTATGTCTGCGCCATTCGCGCCGCGCAACTTGGCATGAAGACGGCGGTGATTGAAAAGCGCGCCACCTTCGGCGGCACCTGCCTCAATGTCGGCTGCATTCCGTCGAAGGCGATGCTCAATGCGTCCGAGCTTTACGAGGAAGCCGGCCACAAGTTTTCCGAGATGGGCATCAAGGTCGGCACGCCCAGCGTCGATCTCGCCGGGATGCTCAAATACAAGGAGCAGGGCGTCGACGGCAACGTGAAGGGCGTCGCCTATTTGTTCAAGAAGAACAAGATCGAGACGTTTCAGGGCTCCGGAAAGATCGTGGCGCCCGGCCAGATCGAGTTGAAGGGCGCGGACGGCAAGACGCAGACGCTGGAGACGAAGAACATCGTCATCGCCACCGGTTCGGACGTGGCGCGGCTCAACGGCATCGACATCGACGAAAAGCGCATCGTCTCATCGACCGGCGCGCTCGAACTGCCGAACGTGCCGAAGAAATTGCTCATCGTCGGCGCCGGCATTATCGGCCTCGAACTGGGCTCGGTGTGGCGGCGGCTCGGCGCCGAGGTGGCGATTGTCGAATTCCTCGACCACATTCTGCCCGGCATCGATCGCGAGGTCGCCAATCAGTTTCACCGTATGCTGCAAAAGCAGGGCCTCGCTTTCAAACTCTCGTCCAAAGTCACGGCGGTCGACAGCTCCGGCAAGAGCCTCAAGGTCAAGGTCGAGCCGGCGGCCGGCGGCGGATCTGCGGAAACGCTTGAAGCGGATATCGTGCTGGTTGCGATCGGCCGCGTGCCTTATACCGAAGGCTTGGGGTTGGAAGGCGTCGGCGTGAAGAAAGACAATCGCGGCCGGGTCCTCGTCGACGAGCACTTCCACACCAATGTCGCCGGCATCTACGCCATTGGCGACGTCATCGCCGGCCCGATGCTGGCGCACAAGGCGGAAGAAGAGGGCGTCGCGGTTGCCGAACTGCTCGCCGGACAGGCCGGCCATGTGAACTATGACGTCATCCCGAACGTGGTTTACACCTATCCGGAAATCGCTTCGGTCGGCAAAACCGAGGAAGAGCTCAAAGCCGCCGGCGTCGCCTACAACGTCGGGAAATTTCCGTTCACCGCCAACGCCCGCGCCAAGGTGAACCTGACTACCGAAGGTTTCGTCAAAGTTCTCGCCGACGCCAAGACCGACCGCGTGCTCGGCGTGCACATTCTCGGCCCCGATGCCGGCAACATGATCGGCGAGGCCGCCGTCGCCATGGAATTCGGCGCTTCGTCGGAGGATATCGCTCGCACCTGCCACGCCCATCCGACCTTGACCGAGGCAATCAAGGAAGCCGCGCTGGCGGTCGACAAGCGCGCGATTAATATGTGAGGCGCACGCGCACGTCATTGCGAGCGGAGCGAAGCGATCCAGCGCTCAGTGCAAGTGGCTCTGGATTGCTTCGTCGCTAACGCTCCTCGCAATGATGGGATTACAACGACGCGATGAACGGCACGGCGTGCGGCGCGAACACCCCGAGCCCCATGATCACAAGTCCGATCACGCCGAGCACGCCGCCGAGCCAGACCAGCGACACCATGCCGGTGATCACCGCGGCGGAGGCGAGCACGATGCCGACCTGGAATGCCGCCGACGCCAGTTCGTGGTGGTGGTATTTCGCCAGCGACAGATCGCGCTCCGCTTCGGCGTCCTTCGCCTTTTCCTCGAGCTGCTTGCGGCCGTTGCCCGCCTGCGGGTCCGACTCATAACGCTCGGCGGTCTTGTGCCAGGTCTCGATTTGCTTCTCGATCGCCGTCTTGGCGTTCTCGTCGGTCAGGCCGGCCGCCAGCAATTTTGTCTGGTCGGCCGCCACGTTCAGGGTTGTCCGGCGAATGTCCTTGGCCTGGAAGAACGCCCACAGATCGGAGGCCTCGATGTTCTTGGTATTGGCTTCGTTCTGCGCGCCTTTGCCGAGCGTTTCGGAGAAAGCCAGAAACAGCGCCAGGATCGCGATCGCCAGCGCGATGCGCCTGTTGAAAAACTCGCCGTGCTCGCCCTCTTCGGCTTTCTCGATGGCTTCGCTGACTTCCGACATGATGGCCCCCTCTTGTTTGTAGGTCGCAGGCGAGGAATTGCATTCCGCTCGTCCTCGCGCAAGCGGGGACCCAGGCTATTTATCTGCTGGATTCCCGCTTTCGCGGGAATGAGCGGGAATTAGGCCCGCGGGTGAGCTGAACGATAGGCCTCGATCAGCCGCTCGGCATCGACCTCGGTGTAGATCTGCGTCGTTGCCAGCGACGCATGGCCGAGCAATTCCTGGATCGAGCGGAGATCGCCGCCGCGCGCCAGCAGGTGCGTGGCGAAGGAGTGCCGCAGCGCGTGCGGCGTCGCCGTCTCGGGCAGGCCAAGCGCGCCGCGCAGCCGCGCCATCGCAAGCTGCACGATCCGCGGCGATAGCGGACCGCCCTTGGCGCCGACAAACAGCGGCGCGTCGAACGGCAAGTCATAGGGACAGAGCGCGACGTAAGCGTCGATCAGCGTCTGCACCTGCGGCAGCACCGGCGCCATGCGCTGCTTGCGCCCCTTGCCGATCACGGTGATGACGTTGTCGGCGCTGAAGTCGGCGCGCTTCAGTCCCAGCGCTTCCGAGACGCGTAACCCCGAGCCGTAGAGCAGCGCCAGCACGGCGGCATCGCGGGCGTGAATCCACGGCTCGCGCCCGTCGCCGGCGGCGATATCGGGGTGCGCCACGCGCTTGGCGGACGCGGCGGTCAGCGGCCGCGGCAGGGTCTTGGGCACTTTCGGTGCGCGCACCGCGGCAAGCGCGCCGACCTTGCCTTTGCCGTTGCGTTCGAGGAAGCGGGCGAAGGCGCGCGTGCCGGCCAGCTTGCGCATCAGCGACCGGCTGCCGATGCCATGGGCCCGCCGGGCCGCCATGAAGGCGCGGACGTCGGCCGGGACCAGTGCGGCGAGGTCTTTCAGCGACGGCGCACCGCCCAGATGGCCGGCGAGAAATTCAAGGAACTGCAGCACATCGCGCCGGTACGCTTCGAGCGTCTTCGGCGACATGCGCCGCTCGGCGCCGAGATAACGCAGCCAGGTCGCGATTTCGGCAGCGACCTGGGGCGCGACGAAGTCGGGGAGGTCCTGCTTTTGCGCCATTTTCCGCTCGTCCCTGCGCAAGCGGGGACCCAGCCTTCAATGTTTGCGATGCGATACTAGATTCCCGCTTTCGCGGGAATGAGCGGAGCATAGGGCAGGGGCCTTTCCCCTTCCTAAACCGCCCGGAATCGGCCCAAAGTCCCACAATGCCCAGACGCGTCGTCGATGTTCTTGTGCCGGTCGCGATCGACCAGGCCTACTCGTACACGGTGCCGGCCGCGCTGGAGCTCGCGCCGGGCGACATCGTGTCGGTACCGCTGGGCGCGCGCGATGCCACCGCCGTAGTCTGGGCCGACAATCCGAAGCCTAATCCCCGGCTCGACAACCGGCTCAAGGATGTCGAGCAAAAGCTCGAACTGCCGCCGCTCAAGCCCGAATTGCGGAGCTTCGTCGACTGGGTGGCAAATTACACAGTGAGCTCGCGCGGCATGGTGCTGCGGATGTGCCTGCGCATGGGCGAACATCTCGGCGCCGAGCGCGAGCGCATCGGCGTGCGGCTTGCCGGCGCGCTGCCGCAACGCATGACCAGCGCGCGGCGGCGTGTGACGGCGCTGCTTGCCGACGGCATGACGCGAGCCAAGAGCGAGGCGGCGCGCGAAGCGGGTGTCAGTGCGGGCGTGATCGACGGTCTGATCGATGAAGGCACGCTCGAAGCCGTCGTGCTGCCGCCGGAACCCGTCGCGGAACTGCCCGATCCTGATTTTGCCCAGCCGGAATTCGCCGACGGTCAAAGCGCCGCCGCCGCGGCATTGAAGGCCACGATCGCCGAGGCCGGCTATTCGGTGACGCTGCTCGACGGCGTCACCGGCTCAGGCAAGACCGAGGTTTATTTCGAGGCCGTCGCCGACATGATCCGCCGCGGCCGGCAAAGCCTGATCCTGATGCCGGAGATTGCGCTAACGGCACAATTCCTCGATCGCTTCGCCGCCCGCTTCGGCGTGCGGCCGGCGGAATGGCATTCGGAACTGTCGCCGCGCAAACGCGCGCGCACCTGGCGGGCGGTCGCCGACGGCGAGGTCTCGGTGGTCGTCGGCGCGCGTTCGGCGCTGTTCCTGCCCTTTGCCGATCTTGGCCTCCTCATCGTCGATGAGGAGCACGATCCGGCCTACAAGCAGGAAGACGGCGTGCACTATCACGCCCGCGACATGGCGGTGGTGCGCGGCCACATCGCGAAAATTCCGGTGGTGCTGGCGTCGGCGACGCCGTCGCTCGAAACCGAAGTCAACGCGCGGCGCGGCCGCTACCGGCGCATTTCACTGCCTGAACGGTTCGGCGGCCAGCGCATGCCGTCGGTCGAGGCGATCGATCTGCGCCAGGCGCCGCCGCCGCGTGGCCGTTTCATCTCGCCGGTGCTCGCCGAGGCGGTGAAGAACACCATCGCGCGCCGCGAACAGGCATTGCTGTTTCTCAACCGCCGCGGCTATGCACCGCTGACATTGTGCCGCGCCTGCGGCTTCCGCTTCTCCTGTCCGAACTGCGACGCCTGGCTGGTCGATCACCGCTTTCGCAAGCAGCTTGTCTGTCACCATTGCGGCTTCGCCATGCCGCATCCGCCTGCCTGCCCGAAATGCCAGGCGCAAAATTCCTTCGTCGCTATCGGGCCGGGCGTGGAACGCCTCGAAGAGGAAGTGCGCGGATTGTTTCCGCAGGCGCGCGTGCTGGTGCTGTCGTCCGATCTCGTCACCTCGATCGAGCGCATGCGCGAGGAGTTCGCCGATATCGCCGCCGGCCGCTTCGATATCGTCATCGGCACCCAATTGGTGGCAAAAGGCCACCATTTCCCGATGCTCAACCTCGTCGGCGTCGTCGACGCCGATCTCGGCTTGAGCAACGGCGATCCGCGCGCCGCGGAGCGCACCTTCCAGCTTCTGCATCAGGTGGTCGGCCGCGCCGGGCGCGAAGCCGGCGCCGGGCACGGGTTGCTGCAAACCCATCAGCCCGAACATCCGGTGATGCGCGCGCTCATCGCGCAGGACCGCGAGGCGTTCTACAGCGCCGAGATCGAGGGCCGCGAGAGCGCGCACTACCCGCCGTTCGGCCGGCTCGCCTCGATCGTCGTTTCCGGCCCCGACAAGAACGACACGGCGGCGTTTGCGCGGGCGCTGGCGCGCGCCGCGCCACAAAGCGACGACGTTCGCGTGCTCGGTCCCGCCGAAGCGCCGCTCGCCCTGGTGCGCGGCCGCCACCGGCTGCGGCTGCTGCTGAAAGCGCCGCGCAATTTCGACCTCTCGGCCTATCTGCGCGAATGGCTCGCCGCCGCGCCGAAAAGGCACGGCTCGCTCAAGCTCGACGTCGATATCGATCCGCAGAGCTTCTTGTGAGAGTTCTTACGCGTCATGCCCGGCCCTGTGCCGGGCATCCACGTCTTAACAGCGCCGGCATAAAGACATGGATGGCCGGGACAAGCCCGGCCATGACGGCTCGGGATGCGTCGCCGGGACCTCCGTCTCTGAACGCGGCCCGGCATATGCTTCGCCGGCGCGGCGACTTGCTACTCCGCCTCGCTCTCCGGCACCGGGACATTGAAACCGTTGAGTGTCACCGAGACGAGACAATAAAGCCCGACCAGATAGATCAATTCGGCGGCGCCGTGCTGACCGAACGTCTTCACCGCTGCCCGATAGCTCAGTTCCGGCAACGTGCCGTGGTGGAGCAGCGACGAGGCGACGTCGTAGGCGACGCTTTCGTCGGGCGTGAGGTCGGCCGGGCGCTGGCCGGAGACGATGGTGGCGAGCTTGTCGTCGGACAATCCGCGGCGCTCGCCGGCGATGACATGGGCGTAGAGCTCGTAGGCCGAGTGGAACGCCGCGCCAGTGGCGAGGATCGCCACCTCGCGCACCGGACGCGGCAGCGATGGCGACACCGATAGCGCCAAGGTCAGGTCCCAGATCGGCTTGCCGAATTTCGGCTCATGCAGCCACGGATTCCACGGCCCGAGCAGTGCGCCGTTTTCGGCGATGGTCTTGAAGCCCTGAAAATTCTTTTCGATGCCGGCGCGCATGTCGTCGTAGACCGGACGCTGTTCCGGGGTCAGGTCGGCGGGCGCGATCAGGGGCAGGCGCATGACAGTTACTCCTTGGAGGAAGGACAGTTCGGCGGGCGAAGGATGGCCCGCCAATGTAGCGCAATGAAGACAGCGTCGGCGCGAGGATTTCACTTTGCGCAATCCGGGCAACACGGCCGATAATGCGCGCAGACCGGGCTCCGTGAGATCCATGACGGCGACGATCCAAACTATTCTGTTTCTCCTGGCCGTGCTCGTGGTCGTGGCCGTGGTGGCGCGGCGGCTCAATACCGCGCCGTCCATTCTTCTCGTCATTGCCGGCATCGCGCTGGCGCTGACACCCGGCCTGCCGCGCATCGAACTGGCGCCGGAACTGGTGCTGCTCGGCATCCTGCCGCCGCTGATCTATTCGGCCGGCGTTGCCATGAGCTGGCGCGAATTCCGTTTCAATCTGCGGCCGATCGCGCTGTTTGCTTTCGGCTGTGTCGTCTTCACCACCTGCGCGGTGGCGGCGGCGGCGCATTGGCTCCTCGGCATGCCGCTTGCGGTCGGCTTCGTGCTCGGCGCCATCGTGTCGCCGCCGGACGCGGTCGCACCGCTCGCCATCGTCCGCCGTCTGGGCGTGCCGCGCCGGCTCGTCGTCGTGCTCGAAGGCGAAGGTCTCGCCAATGATGCGACGGCGCTGATTCTTTACCGCTTCGCCGTCGCCGTGGTGAGCACTGGCTTATTTTCGTTCACGAAAGCCGCCGGCGACTTTGCGCTGATCGTCGTCGCCGAGATTGCCTACGGCATCGCGATCGGCTGGCTCAGCCTGCGTCTGCGCCGCTGGGCTCGCGATCCTCGCGTCGAAATCACGCTGTCACTCTTGACGCCTTACGCCGCATTTCTGGTTCCCCAGCACTTGGGCGGGTCGGGCGTTCTGGCGACAGTGGCGGCCGGTCTGTTCGTGAGCTGGAACGGCCCTTTGCTCATTCCCGCGGCGACGCGGCTGCAAGGCATCTTCTTTTGGGACCTCGTGGTCTATCTGCTCGAAGGCTTTGTCTTCCTCGTCACCGGCATGCAGACGCGAACACTGTTCGTCCGGATGCACGAGATTCCGTGGCAGCACTTCGCCTATGCGATCCTGCTGACCGTGGCGGTGGTGATTGTGACGCGCTTCGTCTGGGTCTATCCGGCGGCGCTGCTGCCGCGCTGGCTGAGCCCGGCGCTCCGTCGCCGCGATCCGCTGCCGCCGTGGCGGTGGCTGTTCTTTCTGGGCTTTGTCGGGGTGCGCGGCGTCGTCTCGCTGGCGGCGGCTCTGGCCATTCCGCTGACCACCGCGGCCGGCACACCGTTTCCCGACCGCGATCTCATTCTCTTCGTCACGTTCGGCGTCATCGTCGTCACCCTGATCGGGCAGGGCTTGATGCTGCCGAGCGTCGCCCGCTGGCTCGGACTGGCCGAACACGCCGCCGGCGAACGGCAGCGCGAACACGCGGCCGAGCTTGCGGCGCGGTTGCAGGCCTTGAACGTTGGGCACAAGCTCCTGAAACAATTCGAGGCCGAGGGCCGGACCTCGCCCGAAGCGCTGGCGATCCTGCGTTCGCGCCATAACTATCGCGCCGGCCGGCTGCCGGAACATACAGCGGACGGTACGGCCGCCGCCGCGGCTCTGGCCGCGGACTTGAGGATGGAACTGATCGCCGCCGAGCGCGAATACATCTATCGGATGCTGCAGGAAGGCCAGATCACCGACGAAGCGCGCCGCCGTATCGAGCGCGAGCTCGATCTCGAAGAGGCGAGTATCGCCTGCAAGAAGGAAGGCGGCGAGGAGCCGCCGCTGTAGCGAAGGCCTGCCCTACTTTACCGGGGCGGTCGACCTCCGCTTACCGGGTCTTCGCGGCGCGGACTTTTTCCGCTCCGCAATGGCAAATGCCCGCGCAGCCCAGACCGCGAGTTCGTCCGGATCGTCGTAAAGCCTGTCGGGGAGCTGCCAATACGACAACGCGACGCGGCTGGCACGCTTGCTGCGGGTATAGGTGAAGGGCCGGCTGCCTTCGCGCTCGAAATCCGGGATACTGCTGTCGTCGACTTTCAGATAGACGACGTCGCGGACGATCAGCCCGAACATCAGGCCGTCGCAAAACAGCCCGGCGCCGCCGAACATGCGTCGCACCGTCACCGGACGGAATTGCGCAAACAGGTCGTGGATGAATTCGGCGTCCATGCCGGCAACTCATTTTATTCGACGGCCGCGACCGGCGTGCCGGTTGCTGCATCGCCTGGCGACGCGGCAATTGTCAGAATCGGCATCGGCGCCTCGAACCCCCGCAGGGCGTGCGCACCGAGCGGGCGCCACGGGCCCGCAACCGCGTCGGCGAAGGGCGCGGTGGCCAGGAGCGGTGAGCCAAGCACCTTGGTCAGATCCTGCACCCGGACCACGACGTTGACCGCCGGCCCGACCAGCGTGAACTGCAGGCGTTCGGGCACCCCGACATTGCCGTAGATGACTTGGCCGAGATGCAGCGCGATGCCGAAGTCGACGGCCGGGCCGTCGCCCGCCGGCGGCGTCGCAGCGAGCCGCCGACGAGCCTCCTGCGCCGCGGCGAGGGCGCGGGTGCAGGCTTCTTCCGCCGTGCTCTCGACCCGGAACAGGCCAAGCACCGCGTCGCCGATCAACGACACCGCTTCGCCGCCGTGGTCGAGCACCGCGCCCGCCGTCATCTCGAAATAGCGGCCGAGGAGGTGAAGAAAGTCTTCGGCCGTCATCCGGTCGGCAAGTGCCGTGGAGCGGCGCAGATCGCTGTACCACAGCGCCGCCGTGATCTTTTCACCGTCGCCGCGGCGGATCGAACCGTTGAGCACGGCTTGGCCGGCGCGCTTGCCGAGATAGGCATGGGCGACATTCTGCGCGACGCTGCGCTCGAACTTCGCCTTTAGCGCGATGCAGAGTCCGCGGGTAATGCGCTGTAGCTGGGCAATCTCGTCGTCGGTGAATCCGGCGGCGCGGTCGCCGAGCCAGGAACAGATCATACCGTTCAGCCTGGCCGGCTCGAATGCCACCAAGAAAACGATGTAGTCGGTGCCGCCCAAGGCGCGGAATTCTTCGAGCACCGCGAAATCGACAAGCGCCGTCTCGCCGGTGAGCCGGCGCCGCAGCACCGGCAGACGATTGACCAGAATATGGTTCATGGGACTGCGCTGAAACTGCTCGTCGCCGCTTTGCTCGGGACGGAAAAGGTTGACCACGACGCCTTTCTCGGCGGTCCAATTGAGGATGCTGGCATCGTAAAGCGGGTGGAGAACCCGGAAGGCGACCTGACCGCGCAAGATCGGCATTCCCACGCCGCGCAGGCGCAGGCACAGTTCGCCATAGAGCGCGGCGGCTTCGGAATCGTGCAGGGCTTGTTCGGCGAGCCAGTCGACGATGCTGCTGCTGAGAACCGTCGATGCCGTCGCCTGGTTGTCCATGCCGCGATCTTAGCGCGCGGAATGGGCGGGGTGGCAACAAAACCCGCCGCTCATCCAAGTGCCGCGCCGTGATAAGTTCACGGTGCGGCGACCGGGCCGCGGCACAGTAATGACCACGCGAAACAACACGATGACGAAAATCTATCTGGCCGGACCTCTGTTCACGGTCGCGGAGCAGACTTTCAATGCCGATCTGGCGCGTTTTCTTGAAAGCCAAGGGTTCGAGGTCTGGCTGCCACAGGAACACGAGCCGCGCCGCAAGACGGCGCGGGCGATCTTCGACATGGATGTGACAGCGCTGGACTGGGCCGATCTGGTGGTCGCCTGCATGGACGGTCCCGATCCCGACAGCGGCACCGCTTGGGAATGCGGCTACGCCTTCGCCAAGGGCAAGCCGATCGTCTGCTACCGCACCGACTTCCGCGTTTCCGGCGACACCAAGGGCGCGCCTTATAATCTCATGCTGACTGAAAGCGCGACGGCGCGTTTCGAGGTGCCGTTCCGGACACCGGCAGTCGAGTTCCACCGGCGGATGCTCGATCACATCCGCAAGGCCTTGCCCGCGGGATAAATTTACGCGAACCGTTCGCGCGCCCGGGCGCGCGCTTTCGCGGCTTCCTCTTCGCGATCCTTGGTCGGGCTTGCCGTTTCCAGGGCGCCAAGGAGCCGCCGCGCGGCGGCCGATACTTCGTCGACCGCGCGGTTGAACGCCGCCTCATTGACGCGCGACGGATGGGCGAAGCCGCTCAACTTGCGCACGAATTGCAGCGCCGAGGCGCGAATTTCCTCCTCCGTTGCCGGCGGCTCGAAGTTGAACAGCGTGCGGATGTTACGGCACATCGGCTCCTCCGTTAGCGTGCAGAAAGACTAGTCCGGATCGAACGGCAGCGAAATCCGGGATCGGCGTTGCCGCTCGATCCGGCCTATCGCTCCGCTCATCCGGGTCGCTTCGCTCAAGCCGCCTTCAGCGGGATCGCACCCAAAAAGTCGCGCTTGCCGATCTCGACGCCGCAATGGCGCAGGATGGCGTAGGCCGCGGTGCAATGGAAATAAAAATTCGGCAGCATGAAGTGGTTGAGGTAATCGTCGCCCTTCATGTGGCCCATTTTCCCGCCGCCCACCGGAAAGATGATGTCGCGCTCGGCCGAGGCGTCGATCTTGGCGCGGTCGAGCGTCTTCAGGAAGGCGATGGTCTTGGCGATGCGCTCCTTGAGCTGCGCGATCGTGGTCTCGTTGTCCTCGTAACTCGGCGCGTCGACGCCGGCGAGCCGCGCCGAACCGCGTTTCGCCCCGTCCGTCGCAACTTGCACCTGGCGGGTAAGATCGAACATGTCCGGCGACAGCCGCGAATGCAGCAGCACCGCCGCGTCGAATTTCTTGGCGGCCGCGAACGCTTCGGCCTTGTCGAGAATGGTGGACAGCGCGTTGAGATTGATTTCGAAAACCGGCAGTGAGGCTTGCGACATGGATTGCGGCATGGAGGTCCCTGGATTGTGTGATGGCGTTGCGGGAGAGACGGAGCGCCGGAATGATGGGAAACAGGATGTCCCGGCACGGCTGGATATGGCTTGGCGCTGCCCGGGCCGCAAGGCTTGGCCGGACGTCGTCAAAACCGCCGTTTCTTCTTCTTTTTCTTGATCGGCGCCGCCTCGGGCGCCGGATGGGCTTCGATCGCTTGCGAAGGCGCCTGCTTGCCCTGCTTGGCGCGATCGAGGACGAAGCGGGCGTAGTCGTCCATGTCGCCCGCAAACGGCTTGATGCGGCCGTCGGCGGCAAGCCACAGCCGGTCGGTGACAAGCTCGATCAGCGAACGGTCGTGGGTGATGAGGATGACGGCGCCCTCGTAGTCGTTGAGCGCATCGAGCAGCGCGCGGCGGCTTTCGATGTCGAGATGATTGGTCGGCTCGTCGAGGATCAGCAGATGCGGTGCCGCCATCGCCACCAGATTGAGCAACAACCGGGCGCGCTCGCCGCCGGAAAGATTGGCGACCGTGGTTTCCTGCTTGTCGAACGACTGGCCGAACTGCGCCAGGCGTGACCGGCGCGAGCTCTCGCTGTCGTCCGGCCGCTCGCGCCGGATAATGTCCAGAGGCGTGTCGGCGGGGTCGAGCGCTTCGATCTGGTGCTGATGAAACCAGCCGACCTGGATGCGGCCTTCCCGTTTCATCTGGCCCGCCTGCAGCGGCAGTGCGCCGGCGATCATCTTGGCAAAGGTGGTCTTGCCGGCGCCGTTGACGCCAAGGAGTCCGATGCGGTCGTCGACATCGAGCCGCAGGTGAAGATTTTGCAGGACCGGCGGGCCGTCGTAGCCCACCGCGGCGCCTTCGAGCTGGAGCAGGGGCGGCGCCAGCGGCCGGGCCGGCGAGGGGATCGTGAAAGGCGCGACGCGCTCCTCGACCACTTCCCCGATCGGCTCGAGCTTGGCGAGGCGCTTGATGCGCGACTGCGCCTGCGCCGCCTTGCTGGCCTTGGCGCGGAAACGATCGATGAATTTTTGCAGGTGCGCGCGCTCTGCATCCTGTTTGGCCTTGGTCGCGGATTGCAGCCGGGTCTTTTCGGCGCGGCGCTTCTCGAATGCGTCATAGCCGCCGGTGTAGAGTTCGAGCTTGCCCTGGCTCAGGTGCAGAATGGCATCGACCGAGTTGTTCAGAAGCTCGCGGTCATGGCTGACGATGAGCGCGGTGTGCGGATATTTCTTCAGCCGCGCTTCGAGCCAAAGCGCGCCCTCAAGGTCCAGGTAATTGGTCGGCTCGTCGAGCAGCAGGAGCTCGGGTTCGGCGAACAGCGCCGCGGCCAGCGCCACCCGCATCCGCCAGCCGCCGGAAAATTCCGCCATCGCACGGTCGAGGTCGGCGGTGGAGAAACCGAGCCCGCTGAGGATTTCGGCGGCGCGCGCCGGAGCGCTGTCGGCGTCGATTTCGATCAACCGCTGGTAGATTTCGGCAAGCTGCTCCGGCTCGGCGGTTTCGAGCCGGGCGTTCAACGATTCGCGCTCGACGTCGGCCGCCAGAATCGTGTCGAGAAGGCTGACCGGCGTGGCCGGATGCTCCTGGTCGACCGACGCCACCCGGGCGGCTTTCGGCAGCAGGATTTCGCCGCCATCGGGAACGAGGTCGCCGAGGATCAGCTTGAACAGCGTCGATTTGCCGACGCCGTTCCGGCCCACCAGACCGACTTTGGCTCCGGCCGGGATCATGACGCTCGCCGAATCGAAGAATCGGCGGCCCCAGCCATTGAAAACCAGATTATCGATCTGCAGCATGCGTCGTGCGCCGGAAGGTGAGCGAACAGGTGGTGAGGGAAGGGGCCGTTCCTTACCGCAAGGCGCCGCGGATAGCGAGAGCCCGCGCTTTCATCGTCAATGCGTCGTCGTCATTTGGTATCTTGACCGGCCTGCGGCAATGGCGCGCGCTCGCTTTCGCGGCAACGGTGTCGACCTGCCGATCCGTTTATGAGAAGAAAATCCATGCCGACCTTCAAAATCCTAAAAGTGCTGCTCGCGGCATTCGCGATCTTTGCGGTTGCCGACCACGCTCAGGCGCAATCTTTTCCGTCGCGGCCGGTCACCATGATCGTGCCGTTTGCGGCGGGAGGGCCGACCGATACCATCGCGCGCGTCGTCGGCGACCGCATGGGCCAATCGCTCGGCCAGTCCGTTATCATCGAAAACGTGACCGGCGCCGGCGGAACGATCGCGGCGACGCGGGTCGCGCGTGCGGCGCCGGACGGCTACACGCTCGATCTCGCCACCTGGTCGACGCACGTGGTCACGCCGGTCATCTATCAATTGCAATATGACGTGTTCAGGGATTTCGATCCGGTGGCCTGGCTCACGCAGACGCCGCTGCTGCTCATCTCCAAGACGGATATTCCGGCGCATAATCTGAAGGAACTGATCGCCTGGCTGAAGGCGGACCCCAATGCGGTGTTGCTCGGCAGCGCCGGAGGCACCGACCAGGTGGCCGGCTATCTGCTGGCGCAACAGACCGGCATCCAGATTCAGGTCGTGCCGTACCGCGGCCTCGCTCCGGCGATGCAGGACTTATTGGCGGGGCGGATCGATCTGCTGTTCGATCAACCGTCGGACGCGATGCCGCAGATTCACAACGGCAGCATCAAGGGTTATGCGGTCACGGCGGACAAACGCGTTGCCGTGGCGTCGGAGATTCCGACGGTCGATGAAGCAGGATTGCCGGGGCTGCACCTGACGCCGTGGCATTCGCTGTGGGTGCCCAAAGGCACGCCCAAGGATGCGGTGGCGAAGCTGAATGCTGCCGCCGTCGATGCGCTCGCCGACCCAGCGGTGCGCAAACGGCTGACCGATGTGGGTCAAGAGGTTGTGCGGCGCGAACAGCAGACGCCCGAGGCGCTGGCCGCCTACTACAAGAGCGAGACCGAGACGTGGTGGCCGATCATCAAGGCGGCCGGCATCAAGGCGCAGTGAAGTCTTCGAAGGTCGCGCAGATTCATTCCGGCGCCGCGAAACTTTCAGATCTCGACAATCATCTTGCCGATCGGCCAGAGCGCGATTCCAGCCAGTTTCAAATGCGCCCAGGCGAACGGAATGCCGACGATCGTCAGCGCCCAGAGAAACGCGAACACGAGATGGCCGAGCGCGAGCCACCAGCCGGCGAGAATGAGCCAGATCAGATTGCCGATGAAGCCGAGCGTGCCGGTGCCGACATCCTGCGTGCCGAGATGCTCGGCGCGCGATACCGCCTTCCGGCCGAACGGCAGTATCGTATAGGAGGCGATATTGAATGCCGCGCGCGCCCAGGGAATGCCGATGATCGTGATCGCCATGATGACAGCGGCAATGAGCCAGCCGATCGCCATCCAGAGGCCGCCGAACACGATCCACAGCAGGTTGAGCAGGAGTGAGACTGGGGACATGACGCATTACCTGCTGTGCTGCGCCCGGGAAACAGCAGTCACATAAACGCCTGGATGCCGGTCTGGGCGCGGCCCAGCACCAGCGCGTGGATGTCGTGGGTGCCCTCGTATGTGTTCACCGTTTCCAGATTGCACATCACGCGCATGACGTGGAATTCCTCGGCGATGCCGTTGCCGCCGTGCATGTCGCGCGCGAGCCGGGCGATATCGAGCGCCTTGCCGCAATTGTTGCGCTTGAGCAGCGAAATCGCCGGCGGCGACGCCTTGCCCTGATCGATCAGCCGCGACAACCGCAGCGCCGCGTGCAGGCCGAGCGCGATCTCGGTCTGCATATCGGCGAGCTTCTTCTGCACGAGCTGATTGGCGGCCAGCGGCCGGTTGAATTGCTTGCGCGTGAGCACGTAGTCGCGCGCGCGGTGCCAGCAGAATTCCGCTGCGCCCATCGCGCCCCAGGCGATGCCGGCGCGCGCCACGTTGAGACAGCCGAACGGGCCGGCAAGGCCGCTGACGTTCGGCAAGAGGTTCTCTTCGGGAACGACCGCGCCTTCTAGCACGACTTCGCCGGTGATCGAGGCGCGCAACGACAGCTTGCCTTCGATCTTCGGCGTCGAGAAACCCTTGGTGCCGCGCTCGACGATGAAGCCGCGGATCTTGCCGTCGAGCTTCGCCCAGATCACAGCGACATCGGCGACCGGCGCGTTGGTGATCCACATCTTGTTGCCGGTGAGACGAAAGCCGCCGGCCACCTTCTCGGCACGGGTGACCATCGAGCCAGGGTCGGAACCGTAATCGGGTTCGGTGAGGCCGAAGCAGCCGAGCAGTTCGGCGGTGGCCATTTTCGGTAAATATTTGCGCCGCTGCGCCTCGCTGCCGTAGGCGTAGATCGCCTGCATCGCCAATGACGACTGCACCGACATGGCCGAGCGGAACCCGGAATCGACCCGTTCGAGTTCGCGCGCGATCAGCCCGTAGCAGACGTAGTTGAGGCCGGCGCCGCCGTATTCCTGCGGAATCGTCGAGCCAAGGAGCCCAAGCTCGCCCATCTCGCGGAAGATCGCCGGGTCGGATTTTTCGTCGCGGTTGGCCGCGAGCACGCGGGGAAACAGTTTCTCCTGGGCATAGTCGCGCGCGGTATCGCGCACCATGCGCTCCTCCTCGGTGAGCTCGCCCTCGAGATCGAGCGGATCGTCCCATTTGAACGCCGCGTCCTTGATCTGGGCGCTTTTCGGCTGGTGCTGTTCCACCTTCTCCGCAAGCTGCGACATTCTCGGTCTCCCTGGGTCACGGACTTCCGCAAAGCTTAGAAGGGGGCACAGCCACCGGCAAGCGCCGGACATTGCCGGATTGCCGGGCTTTCGCTATCAACGCCGCAACGCGCCCGTAGCTCAGCTGGATAGAGCGCTGCCCTCCGAAGGCAGAGGTCAGGGGTTCGAATCCCTTCGGGCGCGCCAATTATTTCAGATAGATAGCTACCCACTCGGGCGGCGGGACTTTGGCGAGGTAAGCACCGGGTAAGCGCCCCGCACAGTTTTATATACGATCTGCCTGACCGCGTGGTCTCATTCGTCCTTCAATAACTTCCACGGTTCGACCCCAAGCCCCTTCGCAATGCGGGCTATGTTGTCGATGGACACGTTGCGTTCTGATCGCTCCACCGCGCTCAGGTATGTGCGGTTGATCCCGCAGTCGTAAGCTAGCGCTTCCTGCGTGAGCTTTCGCGCGGCGCGCAGCCGGCGCATGTTCTTCGCCAGGATGTCACGCAGTGGGCCTTTGTGTGTCCGTTTCACGGACACAAATACTGTCCGCTGACGCTTTTAAGGCGAACGCTTTTAAGTTACATTGAGACTTGGGCGAAATTACCCTGAATTCTACCCATAACGGCCAGTGAGTAGGGGGTAGGTCATGTTTCCGAAAGTAATAAAATCAGTTCTTGTTGCTCTACCATTCGTATTCGCCGCATCAGGGGCCATTTGCGGCAATCAGGTGTGGGGGCCGTCGCGACTTCCTAGCGGCTACGTGGGCGCTGATTACATACACGACGATGGCGGGGCGCTCGTTATCATGTGCGACACAAGCAAGAAGCTCATTTCTTATTTCCTTGTAGATCCGCGGGCACACTGGGAAAAAGGTAAGTCAGTAAGTCTGACAACCAAAGCCGATGACGGATCAACGTCGGGACCTACAGCCGCCGTCGCCCTTGATCCAACGAAATTAATGGCGGCGGAGCAGTCGACTTGGGATATTATCACCATGGGTAAGGCGCAGGCCTTTTTTGCCCTGGGTGATGGTGTGTATGCCCGCATCTTCCCCACTGCGAATTTTCGGGAAGCAACAACACCGGTGTTGCAGGCATGCGGCGATCATTGGTGATTTCTTGAAGCCGTTCCTTTTGCTGGTGACCTGGTTCACGCCGGGTCAACCCACTACCAATTATCAGGTGGCGTTCAACGCGCCTGAAACATGTGAAGTGGCCCGGCTCCAAGTCATCAATGACGCTGAGCGCATAAAGCAGGACCTAGTTGAGCGCTACAGACAATCGCCTGTTGGCGCCCAAATTGCCGCGTTAAGCGCGCCCTCCGTCTCAGCGGTTTGTGTGGCTCAGTAGGCGCTGGACTTTGACGCTTCGCGCGTGCGGGTGCAGCCACAACGTCGCATTAGTCTGATAGTGTCCGTTGTTGCTTTTAAGGCGGACGCCTTTAAGTTACATTCGGTGTGGGTAGGTGCTCCTGCAACTGCGACTTTCATGCCGCCGATTTTGAGCAAGATTGAAGCGACATTAGCCACAGCGCGCTGGAAGCGGTTCGTGGAACCCTTGTCCAGCTGTCTTATGACTTTTGCTTTTCTTTGGATGATGATAGCGGGAGCCGCTTTCCTCGGCGACAAAACGATCCCTTCGCTACGCAGAGGATGCGAAGAACTGCTCAAGTTTCATTCAGTGAAGACTGGTCAGGCCTTGAGCGACACTGCCGTCCGCGCATGCCAAGTACTCTGGCACCAGGAGCGCCCGTGGCTAATCATGGAATTTATATTGGTAACTTTTGGTCCTGCGGTTCTGGCCATCTGCTTGGGCGTTTATCTGCTGAAAAAAAGCAACTCCCTGAGATGAGTAGGCGGCGCGGGCGGGTAGGCATCGTAGTCGGCTTGTCGCAGGTCGACATGGGCTTTGTTACCGGCCCGGCTACACCCTAGCCAAAAGTGCTAAGTGCACCGTCGTGTGTCTAATGCCCGACAAAGGGCATCGCTTTAATGACCTGAAAATGACAGCCGCTGTCTATTCCTGCGAACTTAATCCAAGCCGAAGAACAGTCCGGCGAATACTCTATTCCAGCTACTAAGAATGTCCTGACCTTCTAACGATACAAAAGCTCGAATCCCGGTCAGCAACGTAAGCGCATCTTAGCAAAGCTTCTTGAGCGGATGTACCAATTTCGTGAATTGAAAGCTTTTTTGCTTCAATGACATGTCGTGCAACAGGGTACATCTGCGCGGTATTACCACCACCACCACCACCACCGTCGCTCTTGCCCATTACCATCGCCACCAAACCGGTGGTGGAGTGAAATCTGACCACGGCGTGACCTTGAGGCATGTGCGCTGTTTCGCCCGTATATCCCAGAGCACCTGGGAGCGTGCTTTCGCAAGCGTGTGCTCGTCTACCGGGTTATCATCCTCGTGAAGCATAAAGGCAAAGCGCTGTTTGATTCGTGCTCTCTCTGCGCTGACGGTGCTCTGCCGCGCACGTGCCGTGGACCTCGCGTAGATTTCGATCTGCCGTTCAAGTCGCTTCCGATCGATAAACGCAATCTTTGCTTGCCGTGTTAGCAGGTCCATTAGGTTCACGCCTTGAATAAGGCGATTGAGATCGCCGACTCCGGCGCGCTTGCACGCCGCAGCTCCGCGAAATCTAAACTCTAAGTGAGCACATGGCCCCCTTCCTGTTTTTGAGAGTTTGTCGCCATACAGCGCGTAGTTCCGTGGGCTTGCTGGCTGGCGCTTAGCGTACGTCGTCGCCTCGTATTGATGGGAAAGTTGACCGTTTCCTCGCCACTTTAACAAAAGGCCGCGTCTTAGGTACCTTGTCGCAAGCGATGTCTGCTGAACATTCGCGGGGAAGAAATCTACAGCGATGTGGACGGCATGGAGGACCGGCGACGGTAATAATTTGGTCAGGAGCGCTAGCGTTTCTATGTCTGGTTGATGAACTGTAACTAGGCCGTACCACAGGCCGGGCCGCTTAGGGATTGTGAGCCTTTGGGCAATCAAGCGTCTGCCATATCGTCTTCGCAGCCATTTCATCAGGTCCTTTGGCAAACTGCGCGAACATAGCAAAGTCATCGTATCCACATACCCGAAGGCGTTGCTCACCATAAAGCGGGTGCCTGGCCCGTCCCAGTCGCCAATTTGACGGCCCATAAGGGCGATCACGGTCGGCTCAAGTTCTCAACGGGTCCGTAAGGCGGCGCGGCAACGACAGCGTGGCTTGTGACGTGTTGTCGGCAAGTCGGGCATCTAAATATGCAGACAAGTCGCTGCGCCGGTATCCAACCTTTCTGCCCAGCTTCAAAAATCGGGGTCCGCCGCCGATGCAACGCAGCTTTGCAAGGGTTGACACCGCAAGGCCCAAAAAATTAGCTGCGGCGGTCGCATTTAGCACTGGATCGTTGTCGTGGTCCGACATTGCGCGTCGCCGTTGTCATTGCCCAGGTATGATGGGCACCGCTGGCAACATACGCAGTTTGCGACGGATGTCAGGGAACCTAAAACGCGTTTTAATTACACAACATCCCAAAGCTCTTTTCCGAAGGAGCGGTAGTAGCGTTGCCAAATTCGTTTGGCCATCTCTTCGGAAATTGAATATTTTTCCGCCGCGCTGACAAAAGCCTTATTTTTGGACAGCCCGGACCTAACAACGTCAGCGATGTGTTGAAGTATTTCAGTCGCTGCGATGTGGTCTAAGGATCGGCCTCGGCGACGGTTAGTAATCTTAATTCCGCGCTGCTGCCAACCTGGCGAATCCTGATCTGGATCAAACAGTGAGGCCAGCTCTTCTCGCAATTGCATGTTCAGTTGGTTGGTTCGCAGAAGCCGAGCTAATGCGCGTCGCGCCTCCTGCTCCATCCCGCTTCCGAGCTCAAGATACTTCCTGCGCAATCTTCCCTGCTTATCCCGCTCAATAAAGCCGTCAAGCAGCATACTTGCCAGTTGGAACTGCGGGTCATTCATATTGCGCTAGACTATTCGTCCGCCGCGTTTGCGACGGGTGTCAGGCTAAATGAGACGGGATTCGAAAACGCGGGTCAAGCGGCATTCAGCCGGGGTGGCAGATGAATGACCCCGGCGACATGCCCATTTAGAGCTGCCCAAATTCTGGAGGAAACTGCATCGGCGGCTGCAATTAAAGCGCTATCGATGTGATGAATATACCGGCATGTTACGCTGCCCGTTGTGTGATGACCCAGCAGCGCACCAATGGTGGGTTCGGCGAAGCCAAGATCGGCCGCGATGGAGGCATAAGCATGCCGTAGCCCGTGCGGGGTCAAATGATCTAACCCGGCTGTTCTCATGATCCGCTGCCAGGGCTTTCGTAGGGTGCCAAATGACCGATCAGCCGAATAGCCGCGTAGGACGAACTTCCCGTCCATAGGCAGATTTTTGAGCAGGCCGATAACCGTACTTCCAACTGGGCGGATATTCGGTCCCTCTTTGGTATTCTTCAGCCTCAGGCATTGGCCGGACAGGTCAACTTCGGGCCACGTGAGCCGCTCGATTTCGCCGCGCCGGCAGCCGGTAATTGCTAGTAGCTTGATGGCAAGAACCGCTGTTGGATTTTCACTGTCCGCAAGCGCCTTTGAGAGCGCAGTTCCGATCCGCCCGTATTCCTCGAGGGAAAGCCGCACCTCACGCCGCTGGTCGGCAGGCCGCTTGATGCCCCGGGCTGGATTGACGGCTATTACCCCCTCCGAAACCGCGAATGACAGAATACCGCCAAGCAGACCCACGGTCCGCGTTGCGGTGCCCCGCCCGCCCTTGACGACGGCCCGCCCTCTGACGCCTGTCTTGACATCCGTGGCGGTTTTCCCCGAAGCCACGTTCCTCATGAAGCGCATGATTTCAGGGGTTGTTAGTTCACGCACCGGACGGCTCCCTAGAAGCGGCAAGATGTGCCGGTTGATCCGCCCTCGATCTATGTAAAGGGTTGATGTCCTTTTGGGCTGACCTCGCTTGCCAAGAATCAGTCCCTTCTCGGCAGCATCAAGATAGGCTTGGCACAGCTGGCGGACGGTCGTTGCACGGCGATCTTCTGATCTTTGTGTTGCAGGATCTTCGCCTCTGATTACATCGGCAAGTATGCGCTTTGCCAATGCCCGCGCCTCGTCAACCGTCAACACGCCGAACCTTCCGATGGTGAGGCGGCGGCTGATCCCGCTGGAATTCCTATACTGCACCATGAAAGAGCGAACACCGGTTGGCTTAATTCTCAGGCCAAAGCCTGGAACTTCGTCGTCCCAGGCGAAGCGATCACGCGACGGATCAGACACCATACCGACGACGGTGCGCTTCGTGAGCTTCATTCAAAGATCCCTATTCAGGTAAGCACGGGGTAAGCATCGGTAAGCAAAGAGCAGCAACTTTCAGATATGATCATTCCAAAATAACATCGAGAAGAATCTTTTTGATCAGTCTTTTAGGAACGTCGGGCGATTTCCAGATATCGTCAGCAAAGTCGCGTCGATTACCCTCCGAAGGCAGAGGTCAGGGGTTCGAATCCCTTCGGGCGCGCCATTTCTTCGATCGATGCGGTGGGGTAGCATCCTTTGCCCGCAGGGAGGTCGTCCATGCAAGTCAGGGTCAAGCCGGCGGATTTGCCGAACTACAGCGCCGAGGAGTGGCAGGCGCGTGTCGATCTCGCCGCTGCGCATCGGCTGGCCTACATGCAGGGCTTCAGCGAGGGAATTTTCAATCATCTGACGCTGACGGTTCCGGGGCGAGCGGATTGCTACTATCAGATCCCGTTCGGCACGCACTGGTCCGAAGTGACGGCGTCGTCGCTGATGGAAGTCGGCATCGACGACGGCAAGGTCCGGCGCGGCAAAGGCGACGTCGAGCGGTCCTGCTATTGCATCCATGCGCCGATGCATAAGGCGCTGCCGCAGGCCAAGGCGGTGTTCCACACGCACATGCCGTACGTCAGCGCGCTGACGCGTCTCGAAAATCCGCGCATCAAAGAAATCGGCCAGACCGAGGTCGGGCTCACGGACCAGATCGCCTACGATGACGAGTACACCGGCCCTGCGCTGGAGCCCGCGGAAGGCGAACGGCTTGTCAAAGTCGTCGGCGACAAGACGGTGCTGTTCATGGCCAATCATGGCGTCACCACGCTGGGCAACTGCGTGGCCGAGGCCTATGACCGGCTGTTTTATCTCGAGCGTGCGGCGCAGGTTCAAATCTATGCGATGTGGACGCATCAGCCGCTGAAGCAGTTGCCGGCCGGGGTGGTCGAGAAAACCAAGCGGGACATCGGCGGGACGCGTTACTACGACGGTCCGAGTCCGGCGCAGCGGCATTTCGATGCCTTGAAGCGAATTCTCGATCGGTCGGAGCCGGATTACGCGTCGTAGGGCGCGTATTTGCTCCGCCAGCGGGCGAAAGCCGCCCCATTGGTAACCAGTTCATTAACGCAAGAGCAATGATTCTGTCGGACCATGGGCCGGTCTGGGGTGGATCAAGATTTTTCAGCCGTGATGCCGACCGATCTTGTGCAGGCCTTCGAGGCTCGTCTTGGGCTGTACAGCCTCGACGACCGCTCGCGCCGTATTCTGGCCGAAACGTGGCCGATCCTCGCGCCGCATCTGGACGAGGCCATCGATCAATTTCTCGCGGCCGTCATGGTGCTGCCGCGAATCCGCGAGGTCGTCTCGCGGAATACGGACTACCTCAGAAAACTCGAAACGGCGCACTTCAAGGCGCTGATGGGCGGCAGACTTGACGGCGATTATGCCGAAACGTGCCGATACACGGTCGAGCAGGAAGCCGCGCTCGGACTAGACGGCCGTATCCGCACTACGGCCGGCAATTACGTCCTGAAGGCCGCGCTCGGTGCGCTGGCCCGCAAATACCGCTTTTCATCGGCCACAGTCGTGACCTGCGGCACGGTCCTGTCGCAAGTCATCAGCTTCGATATCTCGAACGCGATGACGCTGCATCGAAAAGCGGCGGAAGATGCCGCGTCGGCGCGGCGCAGCGCCATCGACGAAGCCATCGCAGAATTCGCCGGCGCGATCGGCGAAGTCGTCAATGCGATCAAGGAAACATCGGAGTCGCTGACCGCGACATGCGGGACATTGAACGAAGTCGCCGACGACACGCGCAAGCGGATGGCGTCGGCGTCCGCGGCGTCGGCGGAGACCGCCCAGCGCATCGAGGTCACCGTAGCCGCCACCGAAGAGCTGTCCGGCTCTATTCACGAGATCGGCCAGCAGGCGACGCACGGCCTGAGCATGGCGCAATCAGCCGTGGCCGATGCCGAACGCACGCAGGACGTCATACGCTCGCTCGATAATGCCTCCGACCGCATCGGTTCGGTGGTCGGCGCGATATCCGCGATCGCGGCGCAGACCAACCTGTTGGCGCTGAACGCGACCATCGAGGCGGCGCGGGCCGGCGATGCCGGCAAGGGCTTCGCCGTGGTTGCCGCCGAGGTGAAGACGCTCGCCAACCAGACGTCGCGCGCTACAGAAGATATTTCGCAGCAGGTCGCTGCCATTCAGGTCGCGACGAAACGGTCCGTCGAGGAAATCTCCGCGATCGCACGCGCTATCAACGAGTTGACCGGCGTGTCGACCAGCATCGCTTCCGCCGTGCAGGAGCAGAGCGCAACGACCGAATCGATCGCCGAGAGCGTGCACAATGCGGCCGGCTATACGGCGCGGGCCTCGACCGAAGTCGGCTCCGTCGCGCAAGCCGTCAACCGCAGCGCCGCGGCCGTCGGCGATATCACGAGCTGGACCGCAAAGCTGTCGTCGCGCGCGCATGATCTGGAAACGAAAGTGGCTACCTTCTTCAGCCGCGTTCGCGCGGCCTGAAGAAATATTCGGTCCGGACCTTCGCAGTCCCAAATAGATTCGCTTTACTGCAACCCGGCGGTGCCGGTGAAGCTGCCGTTGGTGCCGTTGCCGGCGACGTCGTTGTTCAAGGTGCTGAGCAAGGCGCCGCCGCCGACCGACTGTGCGGCGATGGCGTTGCCGTGGAGCATCGACTTGCCGACCGTCACGGTCGCGGTGCCGCCGTTGCTCTGGTTCGACTGGATGCCGGCGCCGCCGTTTAACGAAGCAACGACGCGCATGATGTCTAAGATCACGCCACCTGTGCCGCCGGTCGCCGTGATGCCACTGCCGGCGTTGAGCGCCACGTGGCTGTCGGCGATGACGGCTTTGACCGCGCCCGTGCCTGCCGATCCATCGACGGTGAGGCCATTGCCGGTGTTTTGATCGATCCCGACCTTGCTCAGTGAGACAGTTGCGCCAATGCCTCCGGTCGGCTTGATCGACAGGCCGGTCGTATTGTGGAACATCGTCGTGTCCGCAACGTCCAGCAACGCGGTCGCGACGCTGCCGGCGCCGGCGGCAAACGCGATCCCCGCGGTGGCAAAACCTTCGAACACGCAGTGCGCGATATGAAGTTCCGCGCCGCTGTTGAACACCACACCGGACCCGCCGGCCCCGCCGGTGCCGTCGAAGGTCAATCCGGCGAGATTGATAACGTCATGCGATCCCGCGGCGACGACGATGCCGCTGCCGCTGGTCGCCAGAACGCCGGCTACGCCGGCCTCATTGTCATTATAGATACTGACGGCCTGGGTGATGGTCGCCGTGCCGAAGCCGCCGGCGTCGAGCACGCCGATTTCGCCGCCAGGCAGCGTGTTGGCCAGCGCTCCGGCAAAGGTCCGGCACGGCGCCGCGCGCGTGCATGGATTGGAATCGCTGCCCAGCGCCGCCGAAACCCAGGTCTGCGACGACGGCGATCCGCCGCCGGAACTCGACGAGAAGGTTGCCGCAACGCTTGCCGCAGAATTCATTGTCACCGCGCAGCCGCCGTTGCCGCTGCAGGCGCCGGTCCAGCCGCTGAAGGTTGCGCCGGCGGCCGGTGTTTCATCGAGCGTGACCTGCGTCCCGCCGGAAAAATTCGCGCTGCATGTCGATCCGCAGTCGATGCCCGACGGGGAGCTTGTCACCGCGCCATTGCCCGTGACGCTGACCGAGAGGCTGTAGGTCGGTGGCGCGTCGACCGTGAGCGCGGCCGATACGGTCTGGGCCGTGTCGTTGTTCGTCGTGTCGGTGAAGGTGATCGTTGCAATGTAGGTTGCGGGCGAAAGCGCGCTTGCGCTCTGATTGATTGAAAACGTGATCGTCGTCGCTGCGGTCGTCACCGTGCCGGAGCTCGACGACGCAGTGAGCCAGCTCGGCACTCCGGACATGGAGTAGCCGACGCTGCCGCTGGTCGCCTCGAGCTGATACTGAAACGACGACGGCGAGAAAGGCCCGCCTTGATCGCCGGAGGCAACGATATTGGTCGTCGGAGTCACCTGGAGGACCGGCCCCGAGGTGCTGAAGTTTGCAGTAACGACGCTCTGGGCAGTCTGGCCCTGCGGGCTGAAGTTGGGTCCGTTGCCGGGGCCCACTTCCGCGACGTTGGGGTCCCAGTTCCAGAAGTACACTCCGGTCAGCGCGTTATTGCCGCTTTGCTGCCAGGCTTGGAAAAACGCAGTGTAGAGATTGGCCTGAAGCGTCGGATCGTAAACATTGGTCGATGTGCCGAATGGCTGCGACGCGGCGTCGGTGGCGCTTTCATAACCGATCTCGGTGAAGACGAGCGGCAGCCCGACTTGCGCCGCTACGGCCGAAAAGTAGCTGATCAGCGATTGATTCCCGGTTGTCGCCAGCGCGCCCGAAGCGGTTGGCGTTTGCGTCCAGCCGGCGACGAGTTGGGCGACCGTCGGATTGGCCGCATCCGAAATCGGCGGATAGGCATCGATGCCGAGGTAATCAAGCTCACTCCAGAAGCTCACCTGGGTCGACAGATCGCCGGTTCCCGCCGTCAGTCCGTGCTGTCCCGCCCAGGGTGAAACGTTGTCGTCCCATTCCGACGAGTAGGTCAATTTTCCCGAGAACACCGCGCGCACCGCCGTGATGATGTCGGTCCAATAGGACTGATAGGCGGGACCGGTCAGCTGATCGAGCTCGACCCCGATGCTCAGGCTTGCGGCGCCGTTGGTTTGCGCCAACTGAGCCGCGGACACGATCATGGTCTTGTAGCTTGCAAAGAACGCGGCGGCATCGGTTGGATTATAGGTCGAGCGCCAGTCGCCGACGCCGTACGATCCGATCTTGCTCGGATCGAGAAAATCGATGAGCGGCCTGACCATGACGGTCAGGCCGCGATTCCTCGCTTCCGCAATGGTCGCCGCGATGACCGACGACTGTTCGGTGTAATTTTGGTCGGCATAGACGGCGGAATTCTGCACATCGATGCCGTATTCGAAGGCAAGCGCCACCGCGTTGGCGCCGGTGCCGACCATCGCCGGCATGGAGTCGGCATTGGCGTAGCCGCCGTTGTAATAGGAGACGTAATTGAATCCCTTGAACTGCAACGAGGTAATCTGCGCCGTCGCCGGCTGGGCGCTGCCCGCTGCCGCGGTCAAAACGGCAAGCGCCGTCGTGAGCAGATGAAGACCGGGAATCCGCACGCGCCTCCTCCATGGGAAGCATCGCCGGGTACGGCGGACGCGGCAAGTAGCCGGCTTGGTCTTGACGCCGATAACGCGTCGATCAATTCAAGCGGCAACTGCCGCGGCGAAACAAGCAATCATTCGCCAGGCAACAATTTCATCGAAAACGGAAAAGGCGCTACTCCGCCGGCTGCTTCGGCAGTTGCTTGGGCTTCGGCTTGGTTCTTACGAACGTGCCCTTGAGATTGTCCCACAGCTCGATCTTGGCGCCGTGCTTGTGCATGATGGTGCTCTGCTGCAGCACCGAGAGCGAGTTGTTCCAGGCCCAGTAGATGACAAGCCCGGCCGGAAAATTCGCCAGCATGAAGGTGAAGATGAGCGGCATCCAGGCGAAGATCATCTGCTGGGTCGGATCGGGCGGCGCAGGATTGAGTTTCATCTGCACCCACATGGTCACGCCCATGATGGCCGGCCAGAAACCGAGATGCAGGAAGCCGCCGAGGAGCGGCAGCATCGACGGATCGAATGGAATCAACCCGCCCAGAGTAAAGATGTTGGTCGGGTCGGGCGCCGACAGGTCGTGGATCCAGCCGTAGAACGGCGCATGCCGCATCTCGATGGTGATGAACAGCACCTTGTAGAGCGAGAAGAACACGGGAATCTGGATCGCGATCGGCAGGCAGCCGGCAATGGGATTGATCTGCTCCTTCTTGTAGAGCTCCATCATTGCCTGTTGCTGCTTCATCTTGTCGTCGGCATAGCGCTCCTTGATCATCGCCATCTGCGGCTGCACTGCCTTCATCTTTGCCATCGAGGCATAGGATTTGTTGGCAAGCGGAAAGAACAGCAGCTTGACGATGACCGTGACGATCAGGATGGCGATGCCGAAATTGCCGATGAGATGGAAGAAATAGTCGATGCCGAGGAACATCGGCTTGGTGATGAAATAGAACCAGCCCCAGTCGATCAGCAGGTCGAAATGGTTCAGCCCGAGCGCCGCATTGTAGCCGCCATCGATGCCGCCGAGAAAATTGATGCCGACCACCGAGACTTCCTTGGCGCCGGCAAACAGCCTCGCATCCGCGGAACCGGCCGCGCCCGGCGCGATGGTCTGCGCCGGCAGCAGATAATCGGTCTGATAGGTCTTGATGCCGCCGGCCTCGCCGGCGGAAAAGCGCGCGCGCACCTTGGCGTCGGTATCGGGCAGGAGCGTCGCGGCGAAATATTTGTCGGTGAAGCCGAGCCAGGCGTCCGTCGCGTCCCAGCTCTCGGACTTCTTGTCGTCCATCTTCTTGTAGGTTTCGGTCTGCTCGCCCTGATCGCCCATCACGCCGATCAGGCCCTCGTGCAAAATGTAATAGCCGAGCACCGCCGGCGCGCCATGGCGTGAGACCAGTGCGTAGGGAAACAGCGTGACCGGATTGCCGCCCTTGTTCGCGACCTCGTCCTTGATGGTGAACAGGTAATGGTCGTCGACCGCAATGGTGCGGCGGAAAATCAGACCCTGGCCGTTGTCATAGCTCAGCGTTACAGGATGACCGACGCCGAGCGGGCCCGATCCGTCCTGCTTCCAGACAGTGTCCGGGCCCGGCATCGTTGCCGTGGTGCCCGAGGCGGGCACCCAGCCGAACTCGGCGTAATACGCGTCGGGCGCCCCGCTCGGGGAGAACATCACGATCGGCGGCGAATTCGGATCGATCGTCTCGCGGTATTGCGTCAACGTCAGGTCGTCGATGCGGCCGCCCTTGAGGTCGATCGAGCCGCCGAGCCGCGGCGTATCGATGACGATCCGCGGTGTAGCGTTGATGACCGCTTCGCGCGTCGCGGCCTGTGCCGCAGGCGTCGCGGCATTCGGCACGCCGGGCGCCTCAGGCGGCCCGCCGCTTGGCGTCGCCGCGTGCTGGTCGGTGCCGGGGCGATTGGTCGCGCCCGGCTGAACCTGCGCCTGCTCTTGCTGCTTCAGCTCGGCCTGCTGGCGCTGCCGCTCCATCTGCGGATAGCCGACGAAATATTGCCAGCCCACGACCACCAGGAGGGACAGCACGACGGCGATGATGGTGTTCTTGTGATCGCCCATTCAATGCTCATGCCTTGCGGGGAGGTTGCCGGGGTGTCCGGCGCGATGCGGGTGACGCCGAACCGCCTTCATGTAAGGACCGCCGGCCGCTTGCACCAGTTCCGGTTCGCTCGGAGCTGAAATCCTTGGCATGAACCCGGCGCAGCGCGGTTTCGAGTTCTCGTTGCATCTCGGGAAAAGGCAGCGCCAGCGCCGCGCGCCGGCCGATCAGCACGTAATCGTGGCCGTTGCGCATCTCGCCGCCGGCCGCAAGCCGAACGATTTCGCGCAACCGGCGCCGCACCCGATTGCGCTCGACCGCATTACCGACCTGCCGTGACACCGTAAAGCCGACGCGAATGCCGCGATCGTCGCCGCGCGGCCGGGCCTGCAAAACGAACGCCCCGGCGGATGCCCGCAACCCGCTCGAGGCAGCGCGGAAGTCGGCCCGGCGCGTGAGCCGCTCCGTGGCAGTAGCGGGAAGCGTGTCCCGATCACGCACTGAGCTTCTTGCGTCCGTGCGAGCGTCGTGCCGCCAACACCTTGCGGCCGCCCTTGGTCGCCATGCGCGAGCGGAAACCGTGGCGGCGCTTACGCACCAATTTGCTCGGCTGATAGGTCCGTTTCACGGGATTTGTCTCCGCTGCGCCTCGATCCCGGCCGCTCGTCGATGGACCACGTCAAAGGCGTGAAATCGCCCACTGGGGCGCGATTGGCGCGGCTTATACGAAAGCCCCTCCGGCGCGTCAATCTGACCGGCCAAGCCCTCTTTCTGAACAACCAGGTCCTCTTTTGGCTGAATATCCGTCAATTGTGACAGTTTGCCGACCGGCCGGCAGAACTGGAAAGCCTCCGGCCATGACCTATGTGATACGCGGGTTTGACGAGCTCCGGCATGCATCGCATCATGGGGTAGCTGCGCCGCCCGGGTTACGGCCGGGTGCAAGCGAGGCTTAAGCGAATGAGTGGTGAAATCGCTCCGCGGCCGGGGTCGGTCCGTGTGCCGCGCTTTGGGCTTTCCGGAAAGCTCCTCGTCCTCACGATCCTGTTCGTGATGATCGCGGAAGTGCTGATCTATGTGCCGTCGGTCGCCAATTTCCGCGTGACCTGGCTCAAAGACCGGCTGGCGACCGGCTATACCGCCGCGCTCGTGCTCGACGCCGCGCCGAACGGCATGGTGCCCGACTCGCTCGCCAAGCAGATCCTCGACAGCATCGGCGCGCGCGCCGTCGCCATGAAAATGGGCGAGCGCCGCCGCATGCTGGCGATCGACGACATGCCGCCCGCGGTCGCCGATATGTTCGACATGCGCAGCGTCACCGCCTTCGATGCGATCGTCGATGCATTCAGGACGATGCTCAACACCCGCAAGGACGTGATGCGGGTTGTCGGGCCGGCGCCGATGGGCGGCGAATATATCGAACTGATCATGGACGAGCCGCCGCTGCGCAAGGCGATGCTGCGCTACTCGGTCGACATTCTCCTGCTGTCGCTGGTCATTTCCGTGATCACGGCGGCGCTGGTCTACCTCGCGCTGCACTACATGTTCGTGCGCCCGATGCGGCGGGTTACCGCCAACATGATGGCGTTCCGCGCCGATCCGGAAAACGCCGATCGCGTCATCGCGCCGTCGGCCCGTGTCGACGAGATCGGCGTCGCGGAGCGCGAGCTTGCGACCATGCAGATCGAACTCGCTTCGATGCTGCATCAGAAGAACCGGCTCGCTGCGCTCGGTCTCGCGGTCTCGAAGATCAACCACGACCTGCGCAATCTGCTGGCGTCGGCACAATTGTTCTCCGACCGCCTTGCGACTCTGCCCGATCCCGGAGTGCAGCGTTTCGCGCCCAAATTGATGCGCGCGCTCGAGCGCGCCATTGCGCTTTGCCAATCGACATTGTCCTACGGACGCTTGCAGGAGCCGCCGCCCGAGCGCCGGCAAATTCTGCTCGAGCCGCTCGTCGAGGAAGTGCACGAGACGCTCAATCTCGGTCCCGACGGGCCGATCCGCTGGATAAGCGCGGTCGAGCGCGATCTCGTGGTCGAGGCCGACTACGATCAGTTGTTCCGCATCCTGCTCAATCTGTCGCGCAACGCCCTGCAGGCGCTGGAGAGCCGCGACGCGCGCGATCCCGGCCGCGATCAAATCCGCATCACCGGAAGGCGCGAGGGCGCTGTCGTCGTGATCGAGGTGTCGGATACCGGGCCCGGGTTCTCGGACAAGGCGCGCGAGCACCTGTTCGAAGCGTTCCAGGGCTCGACCCGCACCGGCGGCACCGGCCTGGGCCTGGCCATCGCCGCGGAGCTTGTTCGCGCTCACGGCGGCGAAATGCGGCTGGTTGAAGGCACCATCGGCGCCACCCTGCGCCTGACCGTTCCCGACCGCGCGGTGGAACTGTCTGCCCGCCGCGGCGCCCGCGCCCACGGCTGAGCCGCCGCGATGCTCGTAACAAAAGTCCTCGGCTACATAAGCTTCGTATTCATCATCGGGTTTTTCATGTTTGGTTTTTGGCAATGGAATCGCACCAGGCGCAAAGACCGGCCCGATTAAGGGCCATGCGCCGGCAAGGGTGTCGCCGCCGCCGCTGCCGCCGGGCCGCCGCCTTGCCATGAAGCGTCGAAATCTATAGCTACGACGCGCCGCGCCCGTAGCTCAGCTGGATAGAGCACCAGACTACGAATCTGGGGGTCAGGAGTTCGAATCTCTTCGGGCGCGCCA
>Ga0070731_10000159_pt1 | contig 123205 bp, 54 predicted proteins | sample Coa_R1_2_FD_66448 | JGI IMG/M metagenome (GOLD analysis project Ga0070731, IMG submission 66448) | Surface soil microbial communities from Centralia Pennsylvania, which are recovering from an underground coalmine fire - Coalmine... | ecosystem: Environmental > Terrestrial > Soil > Unclassified... | reverse complement strand
AGGGTGTTTGAAGGTTGAAACTTTGATGGCTGGTGCGCGTGCCAGCGGAGAGAGCGAAAATTCTTTTGCCGTCGGGATTTTCGCGGAGGAGAATTTGGAGCGTGTCGGCGCCCGCGGAGCATTCGCCGAGGGTTGTATCGGCGGCGAGCAGCGAGAGCGTAAGGGTTGCGCAAAATGCAAGGACAAACGGCGCGCTTCGCGCGATGGTGGGCGCAAACTGCCGGCGAGAGGCAGGCTTGACATCCAATGAGCGCCTCCGATGCGACACTGGCAAGCCCAGTGGCACATGAACGGCATGAAACTGACGGCGCGGGGTTCGCAGCAAATCGAGCATTTGTTTCCGCATCGAATATTTTCAGGACTCAGGATTCGGCACTCAGGACTCAGGACTCAGCACTTAAAGATGTCGTCAACTTCGCGCAAAACGCACACCTGTATTTGACCCAGGCGCGCCCTCGCCAGTATAAACAGGACTCATTTTGTGTTGGAACGACTACAGATTATCGGAGCTTGAAATGTCATCGATTCCCACTGCGGCGAGCGCGCCGCCCGCGCCGTCCACGCCCGCCGCTGACGATTTGAAACTGGTTGACGTGCTGCGCCAGGGGCGCGACAAATTGCAGCAGGAGATGGCCAAGGTCGTGATTGGTCAGAAAGAGGCCATCGACCAGATTCTCATGGCGCTGTTCTGCCGCGGTCATGCATTAATGGTGGGCGTGCCCGGATTGGCGAAGACGCTGATGGTGCGGACGATTTCGCAGATTCTCGATCTGAGTTTCAACCGCGTGCAGTTCACGCCGGATTTGATGCCCAGCGACATCGTCGGCACGGATGTGATCGAAGAAGACCAGGCTACGCGGCAGCGCAGTTTTCGATTTATCAAAGGACCGATTTTTGCGAACTTGATTCTGGCCGACGAAATCAACCGCACCCCGCCGAAGACGCAGGCGGCGCTGCTCGAAGCAATGGAAGAGCACCGCGTCACGGCGGGCGGCGAGACGTTTCATCTGCCGGAACCGTTTTTTGTGCTCGCCACCCAGAATCCAATCGAACAGGAAGGCACGTACCCGCTGCCGGAAGCGCAGTTGGACCGCTTCATGTTCGAGATCAAAATCGATTATCCGAGCAAGCAGGAAGAGATGGACATCGTGCGCGCGACGACGGCGCTGCGCGACATTAATTTGAACCGCGTGCTGAACGCCGAGCAGGTCGCAGAAGTGCAGAATGTCGTGCGCAAAATTCCGGTGGGCGATTCGGTGATCAAATACGCCGTCGATCTGGTCACGGCCACGCGCCCGAAGACCGACGAAGCGCCGGATTTTGTGAAGCAATTTGTGCGCTGGGGCGCCGGTCCGCGCGCGAGCCAGTATTTGATTCTTGCGGCGAAAGCGCGCGCGGCGATCCGCGGGAATTTTGCGGCATCGACCGGCGACGTGGAAGCGGTCGCGCCGCTGGTGCTTCGGCACCGAGTGGTGACGAATTTTCACGCGGAGAGCGAAGAGATCACGCCGGATGAGATTGTGCGGCGGCTGTTGGGTGTGGTAAAAAAGGGATAGGAAAGACGGAGAACGGCCATGCCGACAGTCACCGAAAAACAGATCACGCCTGAAGAAATGCTCGCCATCAACGACGATAAGCGCTACGAGTTGATCGACGGACAACTGGTGGAGAAGGACATGGGTTTCTTTGCAAACAGGATTGCATTTGTGCTGGGCTGGTTTCTCGAAACTTATCTCCGTCAATCAAAGCTGGGAATTGTGAATTGCGAAGGAACTTATCAATGTCCTCAGTGGATGCAGACGAAAGTGCGCAGCCCGGACGTGTCGGTCGTGCTAGCCGGAAGATTCCCAAACAAACAAATTCCCACGGGGCATAGCACGATTGCGCCGGATATCGCCGTCGAAGTCATTTCGCCCAATGATCTGGTTTACGATGTAAATCAGAAAGTCGCCGATTACTTTGCCGCCGGAGTCAAAGAGGTCTGGCTGATCGATCCAAACCTCCGAACGATCAGCGTTCGCAGCCCCGGAAATCCACGCGAGCTATCGGAGCATGACATCTTGAAAAGCGAACGGCTGCTACCCGGCTTCGAGCTCAAAATCAGCGATCTTTTTGAGGCAACCGGGGTTTAAAGTTTTAGTTTCGCAGGCATGCATGCCTGCACCATTTAATAGGAGAGCTTTCCCATGCCCATTCAAGTTGGCGACGTGCCCCCCGATTTCACGCTCAAGACTCAGGACGACAAAGAGTGGACGTTGAGCGCGCAGAAGGGCAAGAACGTGGTGCTGCTGTGGTACCCGTTGGATTGGAGTCCAACGTGCGAGAAGGAAAACTGCGCGATCAGCAATGACAAGAGCTTGTACGGGCCAAACAACGTCGTCGTCGGGATCAGCCGCGACAGCGCGTACAGCCACAAGGCGTTCAAAACCGAGCGCAAGATCGGGCACGATTTGCTGGCCGATCCGATGCTGGAAACGACCGCGAAGTACGGCCTTGTGCACCCGAAAGTCCCGTTCATCAGCCAGCGCGCGACGGTGATTGTGGACAAGAGCGGCAAGGTCGCGTTCGTGCAGATTCAGGAGAAGACGCCTGAAGCGCGCGACATGGCGGCGGTGCAGGCGGCGCTGGCGAAGTTGAACTAATGACGAGGAGCGGCGGCACTCTTGCCGCCGAGAGTTTTCGCGGCGGCCAAACGGCGGCAGGAGTGCCGCCGCTCCTGCGGGAATGGAGCCACGTTGATCATCCGCGTGTTCTACCATGCGTTTTTGCGCGAGAAGCTCGGGCGGGAGTCCGAGCTTCTCGTCGTTTCAGCGCAGCCCGCGACGGCCGGCGGCGTAATCGAAGCGTTCACGCGAACCCATCCGGAATTCGCGCGGTTGGCCGATGCGTTGAATATTGCAATCAACGACGAGATCGTGACGCGCTCGTCGCCGGTCCCCGAAGGTGCGCGCGTGGATTTGCTCCCGCCGTACGGCGGGGGATAATCGGCGGACATGAAACTCTTCGGCAGGCCGCTGCAATTCAGCTTGGCGAGCGCGCTCTTGATGATGTGCTTCGCGGGGGCGGTGATGGCTGTGTTCATAAACAGCTCGCGATGGCGTCAATCGAGAATCTTTCCATGTCCGGACAAAGTCGCGACATTCTCACTTTCAAGCGACGATAAAACCTTGGCGCTAGCGATTAGGTCTGAGGTGTGCTCGACAGGCATGGACGAGTCCGCGTCAAATCGTATTCAGGTAATGCAATTTGAGACAGAAGAAAAAATATTTGAATTGACAGCTCGGGAGGATTTGAGGCACTTGCAAGTCAACAGTAAACACGCCGTCCTTATGACAGATGCTTTTAGTGGATACGTGCGCCAGTGGAAGTACCCTGAAGGCAAGGAGCTTCCGCACTCGATGTTATTGGCGGATTCCGCTTGGTTTATCGACGACGATCATCTGCTCACTTCAGATAACGGCAAGCTTGAGCTTAGACTTTACGGTCAGAATGACATCCATCGAACCGACCCGGATAAAAAAGACCGATACGGCAGTCAATTCATTAACCATTCGAGAACGAACTCGTTTGTCGTCACGACAACTAATGCAATCATCTCTGATTTCCAAAACAACCCAGCTAAGACGGTCGTCCTCAGCGTTTTAAATTCGGAGACGCTTGATTCGGTCAAGCGTATTCATTTGGCAAATATGGACGCCGATGTTGCCGATGTTACAGGTCTTCCCGGCGACAAGCTGGTCGCGGTCTCCACCCGTAATGGCGATATTCTTCTCATCGACATCGACGCTGATAAATACCGGTGGCGTGTGAGGCTCACTGAAAAATGGTTGAGCGTTAATCCTTTCCCCGAAGGCGATCGAATGGCAGTTTCCAATCCAGTTTCTATTTACATCCTTGATGTGCGCGACGGCTCAACTTTGGCCACGATTCGCCCGCCGCCCGGCGACGCGGATTTCGGTACGCCCCCTCCACTCCACATCCTCCGAAACGGAGACATTGTGGCGTTGAGCGGCGGGAAAATTGTCGTATTCTCGCGCCGGTTTCCGGAGTGGTGGTGGGGCCATTTTTATCGCGTTGAAACGTGGCTGGCCATCGTACTGGGCTTTATGCTGCTGTGGCGTTTTGGACGCTGGATTCTTCGAAAGCCGAAATCGACCGCATGAACTCCTTCGTCTCACTCACTCGCGACGCACTCGGTGCGCAGGCCATCGAGCGCCTCGCCGCCGATCCGGCTGCGGGCGCGGTTGTGTCGTTCATCGGCGTGACGCGCGACAACCATTTTGGGCGGCGCGTGATCACGCTCGAATACGAAGCGCATGAGACGCTGGCGCTCAAGATGCTCGAAAAACTTTGCGCGCAGGCGCTCGAACAATTTGGTTTGATCCGCGCCGCGGTGTATCATCGTCTTGGAAAAGTCGAGATTGGTGAGGCCAGTGTGGTGATTGCGGTGAGCGCAGCGCATCGCGGGGCGGCGTTTGACGGCTGCCGTTTTTTGATCGATGAATTGAAAACGACGGTGCCGATTTGGAAGAAGGAATACTACGCCGACGGAAGTGAGCCGGTGTGGGTGGGGCCGGATGGGAAGCCGGTTCAAATTTGTTGAATGTTGAATGTGGAATGTTGAATGTGGAATTCGTCGCGAGTATTTGGTGGAATTAACATTCAACGTTTAACATTTAACATTCAACATCTCTTGGGAACTTGAAATGCGAAACGCCACTTTGATTCTCATTGTTGTCGCGTCCGCTGTCTTCGCCGCCGACGAATGGCCGTGTCTGCGCGGACCGACGCTGCAAGGCTATTCCGACGCGAAAGACCTTCCGGTGACGTGGAGCGAGAAGGAGAACATCAAGTGGAAGACCGAATTGCCCGGCACCGCGTGGTCGTCGCCGGTGGTGTCGGGGAATGAAATCTGGATGACCAACTCCACCGACGACGGCAAGGTTCTGAGCGTGATCTGCGTGACGCTCGACACCGGCAAAAAGATTCACGACGAAGAAGTGTTTTACGTCGAGAAGCAGGAATTCAAACACACGCTCAACAGTTACGCGTCGCCGTCGCCGATCATCGACAACGGGCGGCTTTATGTTTTCTTCGGCACCCATGGTGCGGCGTGTTTCGATACGAAGACCGCGAAAAAAGTATGGGAGAATGCGGAACTCAAACATGATCCGCAGAATCAGGCGGGGAGTTCGCCGGTGCAGTACAAGGATAAGATTTTGATCTGCATCGACGGCATGGACGTGCAGTATCAGGTCGCGCTGAACAAATCCGACGGGAAGATCGCGTGGAAGACGGAGCGGTCAATGAAGTTTCCGCCGAATTTGAAGGAGGATTTCAAGAAGTCGTACGGCACGCCGCTGGTTTATCAGGTCGATGGCCAGGACCAGATGGTGGCGATCGCCGCCGAGGGATTTTACGCGTACGATCCGAACAACGGCAAGGAACTGTGGCGGCTGAGGCATCCCGGATTTTCGTGCGTGGCGATTCCGGTGTACGGAAACGGGTTGCTGTACATGAGCACGGGATTCACCAAGCCGCAGATGTGGGCGGTGAAGCCGATTGCCGGCGGCGGTTCGACGCTGGATTTGCCGCAAGAAAATATCGTGTGGAAAATCAACGGGCAGACGCCGTGGCTGAATCCACCGAGCGCAGCGGAGAACAAGCCGGTGGGCGCGCCGAGCCCGAACAAGCCGTCGCCGGTGCTGATCGGCAATCGCTTGTACATGCTGGCCGACAGCGGAAAATTAAGCTGCATCGACGCGCTCAGCGGGAAAGCCGTGTGGGTGCAGGCACTGGGCGGCGAATATTCCGCGTCGCCGACGTATGCCGATGGTAAGATTTATTTTTTCAATCACACGGGCGTGGGGACGGTGATCGAGCCGGGCGAGAAATTCAAGAAGCTGGCGGAGAACACGCTGGAGGAAGGCTGCATGGCGTCGCCGGCGATTGTGGGGAAGGCGCTGATTGTGCGGACGAAGAAGGCGATCTATCGGATTGAGAAGTGAACGGCGAATTCAAAATTCAAAATGAAAAATGCAAAATTCAAGGTTTTAAGCGTTCAAGGATCAAGAGGTCAAGAGCTGGGAACGAGGCGCGAGGGGAATCATGTATTGCAGAAGCTGTCTGGCGGCGAATCCAGAAGGGGCGGTGAAGTGCGTGCAGTGCGGGGCGCCGTTGACCGACGCGATCAAGCCGGCGTCGGAATCTCCGTCGCTGGAACTGGAAGGACCGCCGACCGTTCCCACGCCGCCGCAACCGAGTGGGCAGACGCCGTCGGATCCGGGGCCAACGATGCCGGCAACGCCGCCCACGGGAGGCGGGGGCGCGGATGAATTCGAATTGCAGCCCGAGCACGAAAGGAAGGATATCTCGCAGGGCCCTCCGCCGCTGACGCCGGAAGAGGAATTCGAGGTGCGGAAGGAAGGGAAAAAGAAGGAGAAGAAAAAAGACGAGCCTGCGCCGGAGATGCCGAAGAATTTCAATAATCAGTGCATCGCGCTGATTGTGGCGTCGGTGCTGTCGGCGGGCGGCTGCGGGTGTTTGACGACGTGGTGTTCGTGTTTTTACATGTTCAGCTTGATTCTGGGAATTTTGGCGCTGCTTGAATCGGGCAAGGTCAAGGCGTTTTACAGCGAGGAACATTACGACGACGCGGAGCGCGCGTCGGCGGATACGAAGCGCTATCTGACGATTGGGGCAATCGTTTTTGCGGTGGCGCTGTTGACGAATATCGTGGTGTTGGGCGTTTATGTCGCGCTTCACGGGCTTAAAATTTTCAATTTGTTTGGCGGCCGGGGGAATGGCGATTGACGGCGTCTGTCGATCGTCTCGACGATGTTGCGTAACGTCTTCTTTTGGGGCCTGTCACGGTTGAAGCGATAGCCCAGAAAATCAAATCCGCTGCCCGCCTCCAACCGCCCCGCGACTCGTCGCTGTTCCATTGCCAACCGTCGTTCCAACTTGATTTTCCGAAAATGGCAATGATAATCGCTCCGGCATAAGTCCTAAACTACAATGCCGGAGGAATCGAGGGTTTGCCGTGTTGGAAGACGAATGGAAGATCAGCAAATCCGGCGGGCAGTGCAGCGGCTGCGGCAGCGCGTTTGACGTCGAGCAGCCGGTTTTCTCGGCGCTGTTTCAGGAGCAGGATCAACTGCTGCGCAAAGATTTTTGCGCGGAGTGTTTTCAGAATCGGCGGCCAGAGAACGTCTTCTATTTTTGGAAGACCACGGCCGGCTCTCGCAGCGAGGGCCAGCCGGCTGGAAGCCGGCGCTCCGGGGCACCGGCGTTCGACTTGGAGAATGTGCTGGAGTTTTTTAAGCGGCTGGATGGCGAAAGCGGCGCTCAAAAAATCGCGTTCCGCTACATTTTGGCGCTGATGCTGGCGCGCAAAAAGATGCTCGTGGCCGGCGATAAGAAGAGCGCGGAAGGACAGCGCGTGCAGTTTTACCGCGAGAAGGGCGGCGGGGCTGAGCACGCGGTTGTCGAACCGGATTTAAGCGCCGACGAGATTCAAGGCTTGTCGGCGGAATTGGGAGGCTTGCTGGGATTGGGCGAAAAAACCTGATTTGGGCGATTTTTGCCCTTGGACCACGGACCTTGAAGGTGTCTCTGGTTTTGTAAAATGTTGTGCGGAAAAATCGATATGGCTGTATACATAAAGAACCGGTTAAGGGGCTTTGCGCTGCTGTTCGTGCTGACGGCCAGCGCGGGTGCGTTTGCTGCCGACGCTCCAAGCGATGGGCGGATTCGCCTGCATGTGCGCGCCAGCGATCCGTACGGGGGAAAATTAACCTTCAAATGGGTCCAGGTTGACGGGCCGGAAGCAAAATTAATCGATGCGACCGCCGCCGTTTATGACGATAATACCAGGAAATGGATCAGCGAGCCGTACTTTGTGCCCTCGAAGCCCGGAACGTACACCTTTCGTGTGTCGGTGAAGAACGAAGACGGCGTGGAGTCGCAAAAGACATTCGTGTTGGAAGCCAAAAAAGGCGGCACGGAGTGACGACTATGACCGCTTGCAGGGCAATCAAAGCGCTGATGCTGGCCAGTCTGGTATTGCTGGCCATGCGCGGCTTCGGCGCCGACGACCCGCCGAACGAGGGGCGTGTGCGTCTTTATATCCGCGCCGCGGACCCCGAAGGCGGCGAGCTGTTTTTTGACTGGAAACAGGTTGAAGGTCCGCCAGTCACGATCGCCGATCCGCACGCCCGCACCTTTGACAAAGGCAGCAATAAATGGGTGAGCGAAACGTACTTTGTGCCAAAGGTTCCAGGCAAATACGAGTTTGAAGTCACCGTTCGCAACGAAAAGAACAACAAGAGCTCGAAGCGCTTCGTACAGGAAATCTTGCCCGCGCCGCTCTATCCCGACCCCAACCCCGGCAAACCGCAATCGGTCTCAGTCGATCAAAAAGTCGTGGTCAGCGGCGTGGACAGCAAGGCTTACGACAATCGTGTCATCACGCAATATGAGTGGTCGATAAAAAGTGCGCCGGCGGATTTCGCACTCTCGCCCGAACAACTTCGCTCGCGCCAATTCGAATTTATTCCGAAAAAGCCCGGCAAATATGTCTTCGAGTTGAAAGTATTCGACGGAAAATTGTGGGGCGGTCCGGCCAGCGTTGAAGTTGTCGTCGCGTCGCCGAAGCCGATTGAAATTGACCCGGTTGAAAATCCGGATCCCAAGACATTGCCGCCGGCGAAAAAATTCGACGCAACAGCTACCGCTCCGCAAATCAAGCCCGTGGCCGTCGTCCAAAACGCCGACAAGCAGCCTTTCCGCGTCGGCGACAAAATCGTGCTCGACGGCTCCGCCTCCACCGCCGCCCCCGATGACGAATTTTTTTGGAAGCAATTGGACTTGGAAAAATCCACTGTGATTCGTCCCATCACGCCGGATGTGAACAAACCATTTTCGCCGACGCGCAACGATCCGGGCAATTACCCGGTTCAGTCTTTCATCGCCACCGACAACGGCTCCTACAAATTCGTGCTGCAAATTAAATCGAAGGAAACCGGCGCCTTCGTCGATAGCGATCCCGTGAGCATTCAAGTCGGCGCAGCCGGCGGCGGAGACACGAATGTTCCGAAAGGGCCGGTTGCGATCCTCGAGCCGTTGAAGGCCACGATCTCCCTCGGCGACGAAGTCAAGCTCGACGCATCGAAAAGCCACAGCGACGATGGTACGCCGCTGACCTACTTCTGGTCCAAATTGCCCGGCCGCGAATTCCCCGTGATCCGCGGCGGCAACGACGGCCCGATCATTCGCGTCTACGCTGAAAGGGAAGGCGAATACTTCGTCTCCGTGGTCGTCGTGGACAAGAAAGGCCAGCGCGCACAATCCGAGCCGGCGGTCATTACTGTTGGGGCCGGCGACAAGCCGCCGCTGATCGAAGGCGTCGAGAAATCGTACACCTGCAACGTCGGCGAGCCGATCGGCTTGAAAGCCAGAGTCACCGATCCGCAGAATTTTCAGGTGACATTGAAATGGATCTGTCTTGAATCGCCCCCGCCCGGCAAGACGCTCGTGATCCCGCCGGACTACGCCAAGCTGCCCGAATTTCGCTTCGCGCCGCCCTACAAAGGCACCTACATTTTCCGCCTCGAAGCCACCAATTCCAAAGGTCTGACCAGCGCCATCGAAACGCAGATTGGCGTGAAAGACGCCGCCCAGTTGAAACCCACCGCCGTCATCTCCGCGCCCGGCCAGGAGCGCGTCAACGTCGGCGACAAAGTCACGCTCTCCGCCGCGCAATCCTACAGCCCCAATCGCAAGCCGCTGAGCTACACGTGGCGCGACGAATCCGAAGGCGGTCCGAAAATCAAGGAACCGGTCCCCCCGCGCAATGCCAAGGAATGGACCTTCGTCGCCACCGCGCCCGGCCGCATCGTCGTGACGCTCGTCGTCAACGACACCGTCGCCGACAGCGAACCGGCGAAATTCGCAGTGGACGTAATGCAACCGGTCGTCGCAAAGGCCAAGCCCGTTCCAAAGATCGAAGGCCCGCACAGCGTCACCGCCAAATCCGAAGTCGAACTCAGCGCTGAGCACAGCACGTCCTGCGACAACACGCCGCTGCAATTCACCTGGACTCAATCGCCTCCGCCCGAAGGCGGCCCCGACCTGGGCCTCACCTACGCGCAACGCCACGCAGCCAGGCTGCGCTTCATCGCGGCGCAGCCGGCCACGTACGTGCTGACGCTCACCGTCACCGACCAGTACGAACAGAGCGCCAGCGAACGCTTTGCGCTCGAAGTCAAAGCCGCCGCCGCGCCGCCGAGCGCCGCCGCGTCGGTCCTCACGCCGCCGCCGCTGCTCGCCGGCAAAGAGGTGCGGCTGAGCGCCAAGGAAAGCGTCAGCCCCGCGAACTTGCCGTTGAGCTACAAATGGGAACAGACCAAGGGCCTGCAACTGGTCCTTGCGCGCGACAACACGCAGGAGATTGTCGTCACACCGTCCAAACGCGGCGAATATGAATTCAAGCTCACGGTCGGCGATGGCGAACAGCAGAGCGCGCCCGCGCTCGTCTCGTTCAATGTCGAAGCCGGCGCGCTGCCCACCGCTCAAATCGAGGGCATCCCGCCGCCCACCGCCGGCGACACCGTCACACTCGACGGCTCCGCGTCCAAAGCGCCCGGCGGAGCGACTAAGGAATTCCTCAAATACAAATGGGCGCAGGTCAAAGGCCCGCCCGTGCGCCTCAACGTCGGCGACGAAGCCAAATCCAAGCTCTCTTTTGTCGTCCCGGAAGACGGCACCTACACCTTCGAATTGCGCGTCAGCGAAGACGGCGCCGAATGGGGCGAACCGGCCTCGATCGTCATTCCCGTCAAAGCGCGCGCCAAGCCCGCGCAGCCGCTCGTCGTCGTCGAGAACACCAGCGTCACCACCGAAGTCGGCGTGCCGGCGGCCATCGACGCCTCCAAATCCACCGACCCCGACGGCTTGCCGCTCCAATTCAAATGGAGCAAAAACGGACGCGAATTCGCCGAGCGCGGCCCGATTTTGAAATTCACCTGGGAAGACGTGGACAAGATGGTCTTCGAAGTCAGGGCTTTCAACGGCAAGGTCGAATCTGAACCCGTGCAAGTGAAGGTCAACGTCGTCCCGCAAGGCACGCTGCCGAAAGCCAAACCGCAAATCTCCGTCAACGGCGCTCCAGTTTCCGCCACCAATCCCGCCAAGATCGCTTTCCGCGGTGTGGATGATAAAAAGAAGATCATCGTCCTCGACGGCTCCGACTCGGTGATGCACGGCGGCATCCCGCCGGCCAAAGACAGCGATCTGCATTACCTCTGGAAGCAAGTCGGCGGCGAAGATTTGAAGCTCAATCCCAAGTCGATGCAAAACAAGATGGTCGGCCTGCGCATCTACAAGCCCGGCGAGTACAAATTCGAACTCACCGTCACCGAAGACGGCCCGGACGCACTCCCCAGCGCGCCGGTCACAGTCGGCGTCACCGTCATTCCCGACCAGCCGCCCACGCCCGAAGCTCCGCCGCAACCGAAGGAATAGCGCCAGAGCCGCGCACGTCAGTAAGCGGCCACGAGCCGCGACCGCAAGGGAGCGGGAATTTCGCGACGAGGAATCGCTCATGTTCTCCGGCAGCGGCTTTTTCAAGCGTCGCCCGCTCTTCTGGCTGGCACTGGCCGTGTGCCTCGGCATCTTCATCGACGAACTCCTTGAACCCCAGCGCGCACTATTAATCACGAGCGCTGCCGCATTCCTCGCCGCATGCATTCTCGCATCGTTTTTCTTTCGCCGCTTAATCTTCGCCGCCGCAATAGTTCTTTCCGTTTCGCTCGGCGCCTCGCTTCACGCGTTTCAAGCGCGCCTGCTCTCCGCCAACGATGTCGCGAACCTCACGCCCGAGCGAGCCTGCTTCGTCTGGTTGCGCGGCACCATTCTCGAAGCCGATTGGCGAGCCAAAAGCAGCGCGTTGACCTCCGGCAAATTCGCGCGCACAAACTGGACGCTCTCCGTCGAGGCGCTCAGCTCGGACGGCAACGTCTGGACGCCCGCGGCGGGCCGCGTCCGCGTCAGCGCCTGGCTCAACGGCGAGACGGACGAACTGGCCGCGCTCGATCCGCTCGGGCCGCTTGGGCCGTCGCACATTTCCGCTGGTGAATTGGCCGAAGGCGACCGCATTCAATGTCGCGCGCGCCTTGAGCCGCTGCCGGCGCCCACGTTGCCCGACGCGTTCGACTACGGCGCGTTTCTCGCGGCCCAAGGCGTGCAGCGCATGGGCGCGGTGACAACTTCGACGCTTCAGCCGCTTTCCGGGCCACGCTGGTGGGAACTTAAATCGTGGCTTCGCCGCGCCAGCGGCGCGCTCGCCGCGCGGACCGAATCGCTGCTTAACGGCGACGCGGAACAAGCCGGGCTTTTGAACGCGATGGTTTTCGGCCGCAGGGAAAATTTGAGCGTCACAGACCGCGAAGCCTTCACCATGTCCGGCACCGCCCATCTTCTCGCGATCAGCGGCCTGCATATTCAACTCGTGTGTGCGCTGGTCTGGCGGCTGTTGAGTTACTTCGGCTATTCGCGGCGTAGATCGGCGCTGTGGGTGCTTGCCGCGTGCGCGGGCTATTGTCTGCTCACGGGCGCTACGCCGCCCGCGGTTCGCGCGACCGTTATGTTCGCCACCTACATTGCAGCGTCTGCGTTCTGGCGCGAAGCCGACCCGCTCACCGCACTCGCCGCAGCCGCGCTCATTATTCTGTCGTATGCGCCGCAGGAATTGTTTAATGCCGGCTTCCAACTCTCCTTTCTCGCCGTCCTTTCTCTGCACACACTCTTCCCTATGTTCAAAGAGACACTCGCCGCATGGAACGCGCGGCATGGTTCAAAACTGCTTCTCGCGCCAGCGGCCGAGCAGCAGGCGCCATCGTGGCGAACGGCACTTTCCGAATGGGCCGTTAATGCCATGCTCATTTCGCTCTGCGCGTGGCTGGCTACCGCGCCGGCGGTGGCGTGGCACATGGGCCGTCTTTCGACGCTCAGTCTGCTCGTTAATCTCTTCGCGCTGCCGCTCCTGACGGTCTGCATGCTTGCGGGATTCGTGACGCTCACGGTCGGATATTTTTTTTCAGCGCTTGGAAAATTGCTCGGCTTCGGCGCGTCCGCCGCGTATGGCCTGCTTGAATGGATCAACCGCCAATGCGCCTCGATTCCCGGCGCGTCGATCGACATGCCGCGCCCCTCGGCTCTGGCGCTTGTGGCATACGCCGGGATGCTCTGCGCGCTCTGGATCGCGCACAGCCGAAGGCGGAACGTCCCCGCGCCTCTGGCGCGCGAGTCATTGACCGCGCCGCGCTTATTTTTATACGTTTCGAGCTGCCCGTTGTTGTTATTGTCGAGCTTGCTATTCCGAGCGCATCCCGCCGCAGCGGAACTCACGATCTTCGATCTCCAGCGCGGCCGCTCCGCGCTGTTTGAAACGCCCGGCGGCGCGGCGCTCATCGATGCCGGCGCGAAGGGCCAGGGTTTGCGCGTTGCGGAAGTGCTGCGCCGCAGAGGCATCCACTCGCTCGCGCTGCTGGTGCTGACCGGGGACGATCCAGACGCCATCGATGGCGCGCTCGAATTGCTGCCGCGCGTAGCCGTGCAGCGCGTGATTTTTCCGCGCTGCAAATTTCCGAGCGAAACGCGCCGCGCGCTGGAAGGCTTTCTGTCGCAGAAAAAAATCCCCTATGCTTCGCCGGGCGCGAAAGTAGAAATTGCCGCGTTGAGCGGCATGCATTGGGAATTCACTGACGACGGACCACCGTTGACCGATCCCGCCGCAAACAACAGTGCGCTCTGCGTGCGCGTCGAATGCGCGGACTTCAGCGTGCTCTTTGCCGCCGCAAAGTCAAATGCAAGCCTTGCGCGCTTGCTGAGCAAAACAGATTTCCAATGGAAGGCAACCATCCTGCGCTTGGTTCCCGCCGATTTTGGAAACTGGCCGCGCGAAACAGCCGAATTAATTCAACGGGCCGGAAGCACGCTCGTCGCCGCCGGAACGAATCGCGACGCCGAAGCCATTTCCGGCGTCGATTTCGAGGCACTCTCCGCGCGCCCGCTTTCCCCGCACCGCGAAGGCTCGCTCCGCATTCGCAGCGCGGCGGGAAAACTCGACGTATCCGCTTACAGGGGCAACTGGCGCGCGTTGGAATGAGTTCGTAGTCCCGCCTTCAGGCGGCTTTTCGTTCATCGTTCATCGTTCATCGTTCAGCGCCGCGATCGCTTTGCGAACCGAGCCGCTGTGCTTGTCGAGCGCGGCCAGCGCGGCGCGCGGAGTTGCGTTTGTCTCATCGATCACCAGCAGCATCGCCCGCTCGCGCAGCTTCTCGCATTTTATTTTCAGATCGACCATCCGATTGCCTTTGACGCGGCCCAGCCGGACCATGACGGCAGTCGAGATCATGTTCAAAATCAGCTTCTGCGCGGTGCCGGCTTTCATGCGCGTGGAACCCGCAACGGCTTCCGGACCCGTTTCGGCGATAATAGCGGCGCCCGGAAAAAGCATTCTTTCACGCAAAGGCGCAAGGGAGCGCAAAGAACGCAAAGCTTTTCCAAAAGTATTCTTTGCGAACTTGGCGGGCCTTTGCCTCTTTGCGTGAAAAAGAGCGGCCAGTTGCGAATTGCGGTTACACGTAATGCACGCCACGAACGCGCCGCGCCGCGCGGCCTCCTGAAGTCCTTCGCGAACATAGCGTGCGCGCCCCGACGCCGAAAGGCCTACGACGGCATCGCGCGGCCCGATGCGGCGTTTGGAAATGTCGCGCACTCCCGCCGCGCCGTCATCTTCCGCGCCTTCGACGCTGCGCCGCAGCGCGCCGTAACCGCCGGCGATGATGCCTTGCACGAGCTTGGGCGAGACGCCATACGTCGGCGGCATTTCGCTCGCATCGACACAGCCCAGCCGCCCGCTGGTGCCCGCGCCGATGTAAAAAAGCCGCCCGCCATTCTTCAAGCGCACCGCAATCGCATCGACCGCACGTTCGATTTCGGGAATCGCTTTCGCGACGGCCTTGTGAACGCTGGCGTCCTCGCGATTGATCGCGCGCAGCAGCCGCGCGGTGGACATGCGGTCCAGATTCGCCGTGCGCGCGTTGGGCTGTTCGGTGGATAGATGGCGAAGGTTCATTTCAATTCAAAATTCAAAATTCAAAATTCAAAATTCAAGACTTGTCCGCCGCGTTTGCAACGTTGAATCTCAAATTCTAAATCTTGAATCTTGAACCCATTTTCTCCAGCCACGCCGCGGCATTGCGTTTGGCTTCATCGGCACTTCCGGCAAATTCGCTGAGCGATTCGAGGCGCGCGAATACTTTTTCCAAATCGGCGCGATGCGCTTCGTCGATGCCTCCGCCAATTGCGATGCACGGCACGCCCGCTCTTTTTGCGCGCGCCGCAACGCCCGCGCACGCTTTGCCCATCAACGTTTGCTCGTCGAGAAACCCTTCACCGGTGATGACGCAGACGGGCGGCGCTGCATTCCCGCTCCCTTGCGGTCGCGGCTCGTTACCCTTGAGCGCGCGGTTAAAATCGACGGCGTCGAGCACCAGTTCGATGCCGGGCTTGAGCGTCGCGTTTAAAAAAGCGATGCAGCCCGCGCCCAGTCCACCCGCCGCGCCGGCACCGGGAACGTCGCCGACATCTTTTCCAAGATCGCGGCGAATGATCTCGGCATAATGCGCGAGCGCGGCGTCGAGCAAGTCAACATCGGCCGCCGTCGCGCCTTTCTGCGGACCGTAAATGCGGCTGGCGCCCTGCGGGCCACAGAGCGGATTGACCACGTCGCACGCTACGGTGAAACGCGCATTGCCGACGTGCGGGTTAAACGTTGACATGTCGATGCGCGCGAGACGCGTCAGCGCAGCGCCACCCGGCGGAAGTTCATTGCCGTCGGCGGCGAGCAATTTCGCGCCAAGCGCCTGCGCCATGCCGGCGCCGCCGTCGTTGGTCGCGCTGCCGCCGATGCCGAGCAGAATGTCGAGGTTGTCGCGCTGATTTCCGGCAAACGAAAACGCTTCGCAGATTTGATCGCCCACCCCTAGCGTCGTGGTGATCTTCGGATCGCGCTGCGCTTCAGGCACCAGCGGCAAGCCGCTCGACGCGGCCATTTCGATCACCGCTTTCGGGCGCGGCGGATTCTGATCCTGGCCGTGCGGAAACGTCAGCGCAAAGCGCGCAAAGCGCCGCTGCCCAAGCGGGTCGCGGCAATAAGCATCGCGAATTTGCGCACCGGGAATTTGCGGCGCCAGCGCTTCGACCAGGCCTTCGCCGCCATCCGCCAGCGCGATGACCTGCGTCGCAAATCCCGCCGCGCGAAGTCCGCGCGCCAGCGCCTCGCCGGCCTGCCGCGAACTGAGCGTGCCTTTGAAACTGGCCAGGGCGACGACAATCTTCTTCACGTCTTCGCTTTCTTGTGTACGCGATAAATGTACGCCGCCCAACCGCAGAATCCCAGCATGTGCCCGACGGCCAGTGCGACAAGGTCGGGCCAGACCGCGCGTCCCTGAACGGTGAAATCGGAGTCCCACAGCGTGTGGCGCAAGCTGTCTTCGCCTTTGGGAAGCAGCACCGCCAGCGCGATGAACGCCAGCGCGTTGAACGCCACAATGAAGCCGATCATCGGCCAGACGCTCACGGCCGTTCCGGGCGGTTTTTGCCCGCGCGCCGTGCGAGTGTTTTTGGCGGCCGCTTCAGCCAGCTTGGCTTCCTCCGGCGTCAACGGCGCGATGCGATCCGCGCCTAGAAAGCGAAATTTGCGCCCGCACCATGAACACGAAAGGATGTCGCCGCTTTTGCGCCCGGCCAAATCGAACACGACCTGCCCGCATTCACAGGCGCCGGAGTTGTTGGAGTAGGATGAAGGCATTGAAAAAAATCGTCGCGAAAAGATGGAGAAAAACTGCGGTACAGAACAAAATCTATACCAGTGCGTGAGTTGAAATCAAGCTCCGCCGCAACGATCACTCAGCTACTTTTTCAACAGGAACACCAGCAGCGCCACAATCACCATCGTTGCCGCGACGATGCATGCAATCGTCACGTACATTTTCATTCGGCGCACTTCGTCGCGCAACAATTCGATTTCGGTTTTCGCGCGTTCGACACGGACTTGCTCGATTTTGTACGCGCGGATGATCGTCGATTTCCCCGCGTCCAAACGAGCGCTCGACGGCGACTGCCCCATCTTCACCAATTCCAAATCCTCAATCAAATGCGCGGCATCCTGAAAGCGGTCCGCTGGATTTTTCGCCATCATGCGCTCAAGGATCGTCATGACCGGGTCGGGAATTTTCGGATTGATCGTGCGCGGGTCGGGCAGTTCGGCTTTGATGTGCTGGCGCATCACCGAGGAGCCGGAGCCTTCGTATGGCGGTTTGCCGGTCAGCATGTGATACAGCGAACAGCCCAGCGAATATTGATCGGAGCGCCAATCGATATTGTCGGCGCCCATGGCTTGTTCGGGCGAAATGTAATCGGGCGTGCCGAGTACTTCGCCTTCCGTTGAAATCACAGGGTCGAGTTTGGATTTGACGAAGCCGAAATCGCCCAGTTTCACCTGGCCTTTGCGCGTCATCATCATGTTGCCGGGTTTGATGTCGCGGTGAACGATGTCCCACTGCTTGATGTAATGGATGGAGTGCATGATCTGGATGGTGATGTCCATGGCGACCGGCACGTCAAGCGGGCCGACGCGGTCGATCATGTCCTCGACGGTTTCGCCGTCGATGAATTCCATCGAGAAATAATAGACGCCGCGGTCGCGGCCCACGTCGTAAACCTGAATCAAATTCTGGTGGCTCAATCGTCCCGCGAGGCGAGCTTCGAGCAGAAATCTCTTTTTGAATTCCTCGTCGCTGAGCCATTTTTTGTGGAGCACTTTCAGCGCCACGTCTCGCGACATGGAAATCTGGCGCGCTTTGTAGACGGTGCCCAGTCCGCCGTCGCCAATCTTGCCGATGATTTCGTAATTGCCAATGCGCAGCGCGTCGCCTTTTTCCTCGTCGCGCTGCAAGCGGCCCAGCGCGGTTTTGATCGCGCGGACCTGATCTTCGTTCATGAAGCCCTTGGCCAGCATGATCGTTTCGATCGTGTTGGTTTGCGTGCCGTCGCCGCCGGGCGGGCCTTGCGCGGCGATGCATTCCTGCACCTGCGTCTCGGTGACCAGGCCGTTCTCGATGGCAAGCTCTTCGAATGTGGCCGGTGCCTTGCGGGCCATGCTTTCAGCGCCTCATGTGTCGCACAGTTTAGTGGAACGCGATTTTAATGGATTTTTGTCAATGCGCCAAGGAGGGATCACGGTTCAACGTTTGGCTGGAATGCCTGCCGGCTGGAAGCCGGCGCTCCGACTAGCGCAGCGTCCATTTCTTTTTGCCCACATCCTTGCGCTGCAATCGCAGGAACGCGCTGCCCTGGTATTCGCCGCCTTGATCCAGATCGAAATCGACAGACACCGCCAGATCGGCGCGCACAATCAAGCTGTTGCTGAGCGCCATGCCGGACGGGTCCACGCCTTCCGCTGGGATGCCTTTGAGACCCAGGAAAAACACGCCGCTCTTCTGATTGTATTGAAAGCTAATGATGCCGCTGGTTGTGTGGTTGTTTTTGAATGTGTACACGTTGCTGGCGAGCGTGACCTGGCTGGTGGCGATGTTCTGCTGAAAATTTCCGAACGTGAAGCGCCAGAGTCCCGAGGGGGTTTTGACCAGCGGTTTCCCGCCTGGCAGCGTAATGTTTCCGATCAGCCCAAAGTCGTTGATTCTGTCGCCGGTTTTCCCATTTGTCAGACGCTCGGTCGCCGTGGCATCGGCAATGCGGAAGACGCCTTCGCCCGGCAGGCCGGTGGTTCCGAAGACGAAATTGACTTTGCCCGAACCGCCCTGCTTCGCGGTGTACTGCGCTTGCAGCGTCTGGTTTGTCGAAAGTCCCGCATAGGACACCGAGAGCGGAATCGAAACGGTTTGCTTGGAGACCGTCGCGTTGACCACTCCGCCGGCCGCGAGTGCGCCGGCCAAGCTGTCGCTGCTGCTCACGAGCGTAAAAAATCCGGACGCTGAATTGAGTCCGAAAGCCAGCACGGGCGTGTCGCCGGATGTGGAATTGAACGTGCCGCCGTCCAGCAGCGTGAACGAGTAATTGTTCGCGCCAAGCGTGAACGTAAATTGAGTGCCGCCTAAATTCACGGGGAGATCCGGGACATTCAGCACGCCGGTAACGCGAAACGCATCGGCGTTGGATTTCGCAAAATTTACAGTGGCGCTGAAGGCGCTGATCGCCGCCTGATTGTTCACACCCGGGCTGAGCGGGCCGAGCACGCCGCCGACGCTTTGCGGCGGACCGCCGGCGCCGCCTGGATCGGTGGTGCCGGCGTAGACGTGAAAATAATCGTCGTAATTCAGACCGGCTTTCAACAAGGAATAAATGGTGAGGTACGTGCCGCTGTTCTGGTAGACATGTGTGGTTGCGAAGAGGCTCGAACTGGTACCGTCGCCGAAATCCCAATTCACGCTGTCAATGCCGCCGGTCGAAAACGACGACGCGAAGGTCACTGTCAGCGGCGCGACGCCGGTGAGCGGCGCGGCAACGGGGCCGGGGCGAACGTACGGACGAATTTCGTTGCCCACTTGCGTATTGTCGATGATCGCGCCGTAAATGTTGGTTTGAAACGGCGGATCGGCAACGCGCCGGCGACCGTCCATCCACACGACCAGGTATTGCGAGACGACCAGCCCAGTCTGCGCCGGATCTGGAACCGGCAGCACGCAGCCAACCGCGCCGTTAAGTCCGCCGGACAGCGCGTCATCGACGACTTCCATATTGGGATCGCGGTCGGTCGAGGTTTCATTTTTGCGCGGGATGAGACTGACGCGCTTCATCAAGACGTGATACGCCACGTCGCTGGCTCTTGAATTGCGCAGAAACAAAAATTCTTCGAGGTTCACGCCTTCCACGTCGTTGTAAAAAGTCATCGGAAAATCGGTTTCGGCAAGACCAGTGCCTTCGCCGACGAGCGCGAAAGGAACTGTCGAAAGCGCGATGCTGCCGTCAGCGTGAAGCCACGCGCGCGAGACGGCGCAGGAAATTTGCGTGCCCAGCGACGCCAGCAGCAAATACTCGTCGTTGATGAACGCGCCGCCAATCGGCGCGCCCAATCCGGTCGCTGAAAAATCGCGCGTGAACATTTTCGCGCCGCTTGCCGGGCCGACGATGGCGCTCTTTGGGTCGATGCGCACGGCGTACGTGGCGTTGGGCGAATCGCCGATGTCCTGATAGACCAGCAGCGCTTCGCCCTGCGGAACTTTGGGGCCTTTTACGAGGAATTCGAATTGCTGCGCAGGGTCATGACCTGCAACGGGCGTGATGGGCAGGGGCATGCCCGAGACACCGGCGGGCGTGACGCGCGTGAAAAAAATCTGCGTGCCGTTCCCGGATTGCGCGGCATCCTGCCATGCGACGAGGTAATTGTCGCCGGTGAAGAGCACTTGCGGATTGACGTTGGCGGTGTTCAGCGTCGGCGCGATGAGAAAATCCGCGCCGCCAACCACCGCGCCTTGCAGCGAGACGAATGCACCGCGCACGCCGGTGCCTGCGGGGCGCGTGTCGGCCCAGACCACGAGAAAATTCGTGCCGTCAAAGGAGACGCGCGTGCGCTGCACCGGTCCAATTTGAGGCTGCCCTGCCACATCGGAAATAAAAAACGACGGCGAGACGACGCCAGTGTTGCTGACCAGCGCGCCCGAAATGCGCGGGGCGGGGGAGGTGGTGAGATCGCGCCAGACGACGAGGTAATACGAGGTGACGACGGCGATGTAGCTGTCGTTGCCGGCAGCGGCGGAAAGGCTGTCGAGCGAAACGTCCGGACCAATTTGAAAGTCTGGATTGACCAGCGCCGCGCGCGCCGGTTGAGCGAGCGCGAGGCTCGCCGCCATTGCCAAAAAAAAGTGCCAGATTGGTCCTCGCAAAACACCGCCCATCCAACGGTTCTCCGATCAAAACCAAACGGAGCGGGAGCTCCATTCTACTTACGACTGTGACATTCGCGCTTAAAAGAGCTACTGTCAGACGCGCGGAATCGCAGAATCTTCTATGCAATCGGCGGGCTTTCCAATGACATTTGAGATAAAAGGACAGTTGCGCCGGTTTTATTTTAACGATCGGACAGAGGGTGCATTGGCTGGGTATAGCAGCAAAGCAGCGGCTTTAAACTGCCGGCGGGAGATCGAATTGAAATTGAACGCGCGGTTCCGATGCGGTGCCGGCTGGAAGCCGGCGCTCCTGCGGAAATTATCTTGATGACAAATGGGGCATTCAGACTTACGCTCTTAGTTCATGCGCACGCTCTATGAGGATTGGAAGCTCCGGCGCGGGCAGTTGGACACCGCCGAGGCGCTGCCGCATTTCGGCGAGCAGGCGCGCGTGCTCGATTTTCTCCTGGCGCGCTACGCGGACGATCCGGTTTCGCGCGAGCCGGCGCGGTTTCCGTTGTCGTCGGAGATGTATTTGGATTCGCGCGCCATCGTGGTTCATCATCATTTGGGTCGCCACGCGTTCAACGCCACACGCACTCCGGCCGAAGCGCATGCGCGCGCGCGCAAAATTCTCTCGCACATCGCCGATATCAATCCGCAAGAGTCGATCGGCCCGCCCGGCTCGGAGATCGATCTGCTGCGTGTTGACGAAAAGCCGCTGTTTTCCTTTCGACGCGACTTCGCGGGGTTGGGCGGGATGGCCATGCGCTTGAGCAGCATCCGCGAAGGACACTCCGAGATGCTCAAAACCCGGGGCACGCTGCCTGAAAATGTCGTCGATCAGCTTATTCATCAAGCGAATTCAATTGATTACCGAAATCCCTTTGCCGAGCCCCAAGCGCTGGACGTGCTGGAGCAATGCGCGAACGAGTGCGTAGTTCATTATTTCGTCGATCAATGGGTAACGGACGCGCGGAACGAACAATTCCAGCGCCGTGCGTTTCGCTATTTGACCCGGATGCGCGAGCAAGCCGCGGAGGTTACGCGTGCGCGGCTGGTCGATCCCGATTGGGCGAACCGCACGCGCGCGGTGATTCTGCTGGGCTACATTGGCTCGCTCGATGACATCGGCCTGCTGCAGGATTTGCTGGCGCTGCCCGAGATGCAGAAAGAAAGCGTCGAACGCGAGGAATATGTGAACGCCATGCAGGTGCTGGCGGGGATGTTTCAGCCGGCGGCCGCGCCCGCATAGTCGCCTTTCGCGGAGCGAAAGGCGACTCTAAAATGCGCCCTGGACAGTGGTGCCGCTTGCGCCCGCCCCCTTCATCATCACCGGCATCGCCGGATCGCCGAGGATGCACTCGGTCTTGCTCAGATCCAAGTACCACGACGCATCGGCGCCGTTTGCCTGCGACTGGGCGTAGGCCCATTGCTGCGCGCGCAGCAGTAGATCGCCCCACCGCGCGTTGCTCGCCGTTTGGCTTTGCGCGAGCAGTTGCTTCGCGAATTCCACGCCCGGCCCGGAATTCATGTACGTCGTCGTCGAGATCGACGCGGCCATGCCGCCTTGCGGCTGCGTCAGCGCCTGGATTGGAATGCTGCGATAGTTCTGTTCGTTCTTCGCGACCCAATTGAACGTGCAGGTCACGCCAATGAAGACGATGTTGCCCGTCCAGTTCTGAACTGTGTTCGCGTCGAGAATGTGCGGGTCGGCCGCGCCCAAATGCGCCGCGCTGCCGTGGCCGTTGTAGACGAGGAAATCCGCGCCGCCATTAGCCGCATCGCTCATCGCCACGCCCGCGCCGGCGCTCGTCGCGGCGTTGCCGCCGAGATAATTGCGCGACCATGCCATGTTCGGATTGGCCGCGACGATCGTATCGGCCTCCGCCGTGAAATCGCCGACGGATGGATCGAACGCATCCGCCGTGATCTGCGCGCGCGCGCTGGACGCGGCCACTCCTCTATAGGAGAGAATGCGCTTCACCGCGTTCGACACATCGCCGCTCGTGTTCGCCGGAATGCGGCCGATTTTCACTTCCGCATAGCCGCGGCCGAGATCGCCGAACATCGCATCGCTGGTCGTCTGCGCCCAGAACGTCGTCGAAACCAGATACGACGGACAGAGCGGATCGACGCCGCTGCCAGAATAATCGTGGTAGTCGTAAGTCGTGCGGCCGGTCAGCAGCAAATACTGCGGCCGCGTCGCGCGCACGGCGTTGCGAATCGCGCCGGGCCCGTAGCGCCCGTAATTGTAGTAATCGAAGAGTTGTTCCTGATCGACGAAGACGCCCTTGATGCCTTCTTTCCCGTGCGCCGCCACCAGCGGCTGAATCGCGCCCGCGAATTGATTCGGCCCCGTGGCGAGATACTGCGCCGCCGGCGCCGGCCTAAGTGAGCGTTTGCTCACCGATAGAGGAGACAACTCCGATCCCGCCGGCACGACGAGGTACTTTCCGCTGCCGCCCGCTTGCGCCGTAAATCGCGCGACGAAACTTCCGTCCGCGTTCGCCTGCGTCTCGTACGGCGCCAGCGCGGCACGATCCGGATAGCGCGCATCGACGACCCACAACGCCGCCGTGCTCAATCCGCCGACTTCGTACACTTTCGCAAACGCGCTCGCGTTGACGATCTCCGTCGTCGCACCGCCATTTGCTGCGAGGCTCTTCGTGTAATCCAGGGACAGCGAATGAAGCAGCGCGATCTGCGAACTCACGCCGCTCAACTCCGGCGTGACCAGATCGATTTGATTCACGCCGCTCACCAGCACGTTCGTGGGAATTTGGAATGTGATCGCGACGAATTTTCCGCCGCCGCTCCACGTCGCCTGGCCGACCGGCGCGCCATTGACAAACGCATTCAGCGCGTGGTCGTTCGTAGTCCCGCCTTCAGGCGGACTGGATTGCGTCAAACTCCACGCGTTCACCGTCAGCGCCCCCGCCGCCGAACTCGCGCCGCTCGCGTTCAGAGTGAACGACTGTGTGCTGCCGTTCGTCAAATACTGGCTCGAGAAATACGGCGGATAATTGTACGGCCGCAAATTCCAATCGAAATACACGTCATGGAATTGAGCCGTCACCGTCGCGCCCGCGCTCGATTGAGCCGAAACATTCGGCGCGAAAAGTCCGCTGCTGTGCGAGACGCTTCCCGCTTGCGTCGCCGCGTTGCTCGCATAGAGGAAAAACGCATCCTTGTCCGTGTAATCGTCGGAGTAGCCCGGCGCATAAAGCACGACTGCATCGGCCGTCAACGCCAACGGCGTGACTGCGCGGCCTTCGCGCTGCACGCGCAACCTATTAATGGAGAAGCCCGCCGGCAACTGATTCTTCGACACGAGCAGCACGCCGCTGTTGTCGCTGACGACTTTCGCCGCGCTCGACGAGAGTCCGCTGCTCGGACGCGCGATCATGCGCGGGAGAATGCCCGGCGCGGCGAGGTCGGAGCGCCGGCTTCCAGCCGGCAGGCTCTCGCTCTCGTACGCGCTCCGCGGCGCAGTCGCCGCAATTTCGCGCACGCTCGCGGCGTAGGACGGCTCTCCGAGCCGTCCAAGCGTGGCGAACGACGGAATGCCGAGTCCAAGGTTGCTCGCGGACGGCTCGGAGAGCCGTGCTACACCGTCGCTCGCCTGCGTGGAATTCTGACTTTCGACTTCTTCGACTTTCGACTTTCGACTATCAGCAATCAACGCCGCCCCGCGCGTCATGGCAGCTTCCGCATTCAACTCTGTCAGTGCCGCGCTCAAGCCTTCTTGCGATAGCGCGCTTGCGTCAATCGCTCCAGTTGTCACCGGTCCCGCCAGCTCTTTATAGTACTCGCCGATTCCCGCGCCGCTCTCGACGCACTCCAAACGGTATTCGTAAATCCCCGCCGGCGCCCAATCGTAAAACCGGTATATCTTCGCACTCGGATCGGTGATCCGTCCAGCGATCAAAGTTGGATTGATGCGCGTCCAGCCATTCCCGCTCCCTTGTGGTCGCGGCTCGTTGATCGCGCGGCGGTATACGTTGAAGCCTGCGTTTTGGAATTCCGACGCCAGGCGCCATTCGATCAGTGTCCCCGCGCCCTCCGCGCGTACTGAGAACGCATCGACCGTCACCGGCGTCACCGCGCCGTTCAAATTTAAAATCAGGCGATTGACGGGATTGATCGGGTTTCCCCCGGTTACGAATTGACCGTTGCTCGGAATCGCCTGTGAGGCCTGAACGGTGTTGGTGCTATCGACGTAGTTAACTTGCAATCCGGAGTTCGGCAAGTTGCCAGACTGATTCGTGATGGTGATGTTTGTAAACGTCGTGGTCAGCGAATCGCCGCTGGTCAGATTCAAAAATGTTGCGTTGACGTTGCTGTAGAGGCCAGTCGGCACCGCCATCCCTAATTGCAGCGTTGCGCCCGGCGTCCCCGTAGTCAGCAGCACCGTCGCGCCCGTCACCTTGAGTTGGTCCATCGCCACGCCGCTTGAATTTCCCGACGCGCGCACGCGCAGCGTTCCATCGGCGTTGATGATCAATCCGCCGACCGTCAGCGTGCCTTTCGCGCCCGTGGTGGCGCTCGTGTCGCCTGGATAAATCGTTCCGTCCACAATCACCGGCGCCACACTCGCCGTGCCCGTCCCGCGCAGTGTCGCGCCGGTGAACACGTTGATCGCCGAACTTGCGCTCAGCGTGGAATCCAGCACCAGCGTTCCCGCGTTGACGGTCGTCGTGCCCGAATACGAGTGCGTCGAACCCGCCAGTGTCCACGAGCCAGTCCCGTCTTTGATGAGATTTCCGGCGAGCGTTCCATCGGCAATTGTTCCACTGAAAGTGCCGCTCAGATTATTCGAGCTTCCGACCGTCAGCGTCGCGCCGTTGAGAGTCACTGAGCCTGAATCCGTCAAGTTCCCCAGCCGCGTGGCTGCTGTATTGACGTTCAGCGTCGTGCCCGCGGCCAAATCGACGCTCGCCAGCGCGCCCAATCCCGTCGCGTTGCCGATCGCAATCCCGCCGTTCGTCACGTTGACCAGCGTTCCGTCCACCAAGCTCGTCGCCGCGCCGCTGAAACTCAGCACGCCCGCTCCAGCTTTGGCGATCGTCTTCGCAGTTCCGCCGTCATCCAGCGCGCCAATGCTGAGCGTCCCGATTCCCGTCCCGTTATTCGCGACCGTAAACGACGGCGCCGGCGGCAGCGTCACCGCGCCGGCTAGAAGCGTGTAATTCTGATTCACCGGCGTGGCCGCGTTTGGCACGAGGGTCAGTTTGCCGTTGTTCGACAAATCCAAACTGCCGATGGTCGCCGTCGTGGAAACCGATGCATTCACGTTGATGGTGCAGTTTCCATTGATCGTCACGGAGTTCGGATAGGACCCGCCGCCGGTTGGCGTGTAGCTGAAACCGGTGATGGTTTGCGTCGATGCCACGCCGCCCGTCGCACCGGTGAAACCGACGTAACAGGCCGAGCCGGTCACGAGCGTCTGCAGATTGACTCCAGTGTAAGTTTTGCTGAACGTGGTGTTCGCCGTTTGATCGACAATGTTGACCAGCAGCGTGCTAGTGGGTGGCGGCGCGTAGGTGATGGTGACCTTGATCGGATTGCCGCTGGAAAGATTGACCGGCGTTACGGACGCGTTCTGTCCCGCGACCGTGGCGATGGCGCCGTTCTGTCCGAGGAAAATGCCGTTGGCGCCGCCCGTCGCTCCAGTGTAGATGTTGAATTCCACCGCGGCGCTGGTGGCGAGGTTCTCGTAGCCGAAACCGCCGCCGCCCGCGCCCAGCGCAGCAGGCCCGACATTTTGCAGACAAAAGGTGACGCCGTCGGCGCCGCCGGCGGGAGTGGTGTAAACAAAACTCGCCGTGAAGCCGGCCGCATAACTGCGCGGCGTATTGTTAAAGAGGCTGCGCGCCTCACCGGTGGCGCCGTCGGTCATGGTCGCAACGTCGTTGACGACGGCCACACCTCCGTTGAGCGTCCAGCCCGCGCCATTGACGCCGAATCCAGTCGTGGGAGGGGGCGGCGCGGCAACGCCGAGCGTCGTGGTGCTGTTCATGGTCACGGGCCCGCTTCCGAGCGCGCCGGGAGCGAGCGTGTCGAGCCGGCCGCTGAAGATCGTCGTCGATGCGTAGGTGTTGCCGGGGCTGCCAAAGGTCAGCAATCCGCCCGGCCCGACCGTGGTCAGATTTCCCGCGCCCACGATCGTCCCGCCAAAACTCAGCGTGTTCGCGCCCACGTCGATGATCTCGCTCCCCGCGCCCAGTGTCATGCCGCGGTCGGTTGTGCCCGACGGCCCGGTGAATTGGAGCACGGCGCCGGCGTTGAGCTGCAAGTTCGCGGCGGCGCTCGAGGATAATCCGACGCTGCTGGGCGAACCGCCGTTGGCAAGGGCGCTCACGCTAAGCAGGCCGTTGTTGACGGTCGTCGAGCTGGAATAGGTGTTGCCCGAGCCGGCGAGCGTCAATTTTCCGGGGCCCGTAAAATTAATTCCGCCCGTTCCCGTCACTGCGCCGGAGAGGGTGAGGTTGCGGTTGTTTCCGATGGTCATGTTCAGTATCGAGTTCACGTTGATCGGGCAGAGGATCGTGTGATCGGCGCTGGCGGTATCGACAGACAGCGTCCCTCCCAGGCCGGAGAACGACAAGCCGGTCCCCGGCGGCGCGACATCGACCGCGATCGGCGTCTTGGCCGTGCTGTCGAACATCATCCCGAACATCGAGAGCGTCGAGATGTCCATCATGTTCGGCGGAAATCCAGCGCCGGTGAGCACCACCGTGTCGCCAAATTGCGGCTGGCGCCCCAAATCCCAATTTCCCGGGTCGCTCCAGAATGAACTGTTGGCGCCGATCCACGTGATCTTAATGCTGTCGTAGGTATACGCGGCCGGAGTGGAACTCGACGGACCCGTGATCGTTTGCAGCACAATCGGCACCGCGCCCGGCGATCCCGCGCTGGGCGTGGCGGCGTTGATCGTCGTGGAATTGACTACGGCGAATTGCGGCGGCGTTTGGCCGTTGATCAACACCGGGGGAAGCACGGGATTGTCGCCAAATGTTCCGATGCTGTTGAAGCCTGTCCCCGTGATCGCAATTGCCGTGTTGCCCGCCAACGGACCGTGCGATGGCGAGACGGACGTGATCACCGGCGCCGCATCGACCGTAAACGCGCTGTCCGGAATCTGCGTTTTGGCCAGGCCAGGTCCTTGATAACTCACGCTCAGGACCAGACCGCCGGTGGCTTGAGCATATTGAATTTTGATCAGATGCACGCCCGCTTTCAAGCCGACGATTCCGGACTTCTCCGCGCCACCTTGAATAAAGTTATTATCGACGACCAGCGCATTTCCAACGAAAAGACGGCTTCCGTCGTCGGACGCCGTGAAAAATGTCCAGATGCCATCGGCGGGCACATTCACATAACCGGTCCATTGCACGCTCCAATAACTGATTGTCGCGGCGTCGAAGGGATTGGTGCCGGTCGCTTGCGCGATAAACGGCTGCATCGTGGTTTGAATCCCGGTGCTCAATGGCTGAATGGTCGTAAAGTCGGGAATGGGAGGACCGGCGTTGACCGCCGAACGGTAATAGCGCCAGAATAATCCAGGCTGAGTTGTGGCGGGATTCTCCGGAACACGCAGACTGCTGTAACTGAACATTCCCGTGCCTGTGACTGTTCCGCCGTCCGGGTTGGTCACTGTCACATCGACCGTGGGCGAGATGTTGGCAGGCGCGGGAAGCACGTTGGCGGTGATTTGCGTCGCACTCACCCATTGAACGTTTGTTGCGAACAAGGTCCCAAATTTAACGCTTCCCGCCGCTCCAATGTTTGGTGCGAATCCCGTCCCGTTGATGGTGATGGACGTCGTGGCGTTCCACGGCGCGTTGTTGGGCGAAAGGCTCGTTATCGTGGGAGCGGCAACCGTGTATTCAAATGCGCCGGGCAGGCCGCCGGTGGTGTTGTCCGAATTGGTCACTTGCACCATCGTGAAGCCCGCCGAACCAGCCGGGGCGGCCGCGGGGATGGTGCAGGTGATTGTCGTCGCGTTGACGACAGTGACGTTGGCTGCCGGAATGTTGACCGAGGTCATGCCATTCTGTCCGCCGATCTGCACGCTCGCACCAGTCCGAAAGCTCACGCCGGTGATGGTTATTGGCGTGCCGCCGCTGCTTGGCCCCGTGTTCGGCGAGACTGACGAGACGCCAGGCGCCGGATTGGCTAAGTAAGTGAAGGCACCCGTCAAAGTCGCCGTCGTGCCGTTTGCGTTGGTCACCTTGACATCCACCGTCGAGCCCACTGTTCCCGCGGGAGAAACGCATTGAATCACTGAAGTGCTGTTAACTTGAACTCCCGTGGCCGCGACGCCATTAAAAGTCACGGAAGCGCCCGGCAGGAAGTTGGTCCCAACGAGGCTCACCGGCGAGCCGCCGGCCGGATCCCCGGAAATCGGCGACACGCTTTGCAACGAAATGATCGGGAACAAGGCGAGCGATCCGTTGTTTTGCGGATTCGCGGGGAGGAAGGTTAAATTCGAGGGAACGTAGGTGTAGCGCGTTGTGGTTGTCGCGTAGTTGGTCTGCTGATCCAGCAGCGTGTACGTGACGTTGTCGTTGCTGCCCAAAAAATTCCAACTGATCGGGTCGCGTTCCGGAGAGTCGTTGGCCGTTGCGAAAGTGTAGCCGTCAATCACGATCGGATTTCCCATGTCGTAGATCAGGGGGCCGCGCGTGAAGTCGAGCCATTTTGTACTCGTAGCATTGTCATTCGCGTTCGGTGGCGTTTCTGCCGTCGGATTTTGCAGTCCGCCATTGAGCGGAAAAGTGCCTTGCGGATTCATCACGGCGACAGCGGGAACGCGGCTGCCCTGCGAGAACAATTGAAACTCGGACAACTGGATGCTGTTTGGATTTGGCCCGCGCAGCGCCGTCTGCAAGAATTGGTAGTAACGGTAAGGTTGTGACGCCTGCGCAGCAGGTGAGAGCGTGAAACCGGCGGCCACCAACAACACCGGCGCGAGCACTCTGGACATTGCCCTGCCGCGCCGTGGCGGCGCAAAATCGTTTGCCCTGGGCTCGAAGCGATAGAAATGTCCAATCATGTGACCTCCCTTACGTTTTGACCCAATGCCCAGATTTCTTGCATGGGCATACGCCGCAAACGGATTTCCTTCAATCTGTCGCCAACAATTCAATGTGAATCAACCCGGCCCGCTGTTCCCGCGCGGACTTGGCCGCCGCCGCGGGCCGCTGGTCAAACCCAGCGCACGAAAGGCGGGCGCATTTGATCGCTGGACGGTCATTGCGCACGGAATCGCAACCAAGCGCCCGCGTGGCGCGGCTTGCAGCAAGCCCGCGTCAGCGAGCTTTTCGCAGAAGCGCGCGATTTCATTGTGGAACGGAGTTCCCGTTCCGTTCCCATCGCATATTTTCCAGATTGCCGATGCCGCCGCGTTCAACAGCCAGCGCGCGCCAGAGTGAGGTTGGACGATCAGCATTTCCGTACCGACTTCTTCCCAGACCAAGCCATTCGCTCGTTTCCATGTAACGCTCATGTTTCTCCCGTTCCGTAAAAGACTGACTTCTGACTTCTGACTCCTGACTCCTGACTTCTGACTTCTGACTCCTGACTCCTGACTCCTGACCCCTGACCCCTGACCCCTAGAACTGCCCTTGCGCCGGAGTTGTCGTTGTTTTCGTAGACCCCGTATTGCTCTTCGCGGCCGGCGCCAGCACTGGCATCGCCGGATCGCCGAAGATCTGCTCCGTCGTGCTCAAATCCGCGTAGAAACTCGACGTGCCGGCTTGGGCGGAGGCCCATTGCTGCGTCTTCAGCACGGCGGTGCCCCAGCGCATGCCGCTGACGTTTGCGTTTAAGAGCAACTGGTTCATGAACGCGGTTGCGTTCTGCGAGGCCATGTACGTCGAACTGGCGATGCTTGCGCTGATCCCACCTTGCGGCTGCGTGAGTGCCTGGATCGCGATGCTTTGGTAGCCCGATTCGTCTTTCGCCATCCAGTTGGCGGTGCAGGTCGATTGCAGGAAGACGGCGTCTCCGGTCCACGCCGAAACCTTGTCGTTGTCCAAAATGCGCGGGACTTCGTTGCCCAAACGCACTGCGTTTCCGTGGCCGATGTACATCAACATGTCCGCGCCGCCGTTGGCCGCGGTGGTCATGGCGGCGGTCACTTCCGGCGAGGTTGGATATGTGACGCCGAGGTAATTGCGCTGCCAATTCACGTCAGGATGAGCGCTCGCGATCGAATCGGCTTCGCTCGCGAAATCGCCGGCGGTTTCGTCGAACTGATCGGCCACCGCGTGCAGGCTGAAGCCGGTGGAGAGTGCCTTGTTGTTGAGCACGTGCGCCAACGCGCCGCTCAATTCGCTCGCATTGTTGACCGGCAAGCGGCCCACGGCCACTTCAGGATAGCCGCGGCCCAGGTCGCCGAACATCGAATCGCTCGTCGCCTGCGCCCACATCGTCGTGCTTACCAGGAACGTCGGGCAGAGCGGATCGACGTTCAGACCGCTGTAGTTGCGGTAATCGTAAGTCGTGCGGCCCAGCAGCAGCAGGAATTGCGGACGCACCGAACGCACCGCGCTTTGAATCGCCGCTGGGCCGTAGCGCCCGTAATTGTAGTAATCGAAAATCTGCTCCTGATCGACGAACGCGCCGCGCAGGCCTTCCTTCGCGTGCAAGGTCAAGAGCGGTTGAACGCCGGCGCTGAATTGGCCCGGCCCCACCGCCAGATAGCTCGCCGCGCCGGCCGGCTTGACTTGGCGCTTGCTGATTGCGATCGGCAGATTCTCCTGGCCCGCCGGAACCACCAGGAATTGTCCTGAGCCGCCCGCCGCCGCATTGAAGCGCAGCGTGTACGTGCCGTCGGCTTGCGCTTGAGCTTCGTACGCGACCAGCACCGCGCGGTCCGGATAGCGCGCATCCACGACCCACGCCTCGGCGCTCGGCATGCGGCTGACTTCGAAGAGCTTCGTTTGAATGCCCGCGTTTGTGATTTGGAGCGGCTTCGATCCGTCGAGCAGCTGGGTGTAGCTCATCGTCATCGAATGCAGGAATGAGAGCTGGTTGCTCACGCCATCCAGCGCCGGCGTCACGAGGTCGATTTGATTCGCGCCATTGACGAGCATGCCGCTGGCGATTTCAAAACTCAACTGCATCATCGTGTTTTCGCTTGTCCACGTGGCTTGCCCGACCGGCTGCCCGTTGACGAGCACTTGCAGCGCGTGGTCCGGCGTGACGCCGCCGCCATCGGTCAAGCTCCACAAATTCACGATGAGCGATGCCGCGCCGCTGCTGGCGTTAGGCGTGGCGAGACTGAACGTCTGCGTCGAGCCGTCGGTTAAGTATTGTCCCGAGAACCACGGCGGGAACGAGTACGGGCGATAGTTGAAATCGTAGTAGACGTCGTGGTAACTCGCCGTCGCGCTCGCAGGCGAATCTACATTCACGGTTTTGATTCCACTGAACAATCCTTGCGCGTGCAAGAGCTGTCCCGCCGGTGTGGCTGCGCTCGAATTGCGCAGAAAAATCGCGTCTTTGTCCGTGTAGTCGTCCTGATAGCCCTGGCCGAACAACACCAATCCGTCGCTGGCCAGCGCCAGCGCCGTTTGCGCGCGGCCTTCGCGCGCGATGCTGACGTGATTGGGATTGAATCCCGCCGGCAACATGCTTGTCGGAATCTTCAGGACGCCCGGCGTGCTGTAGACAATTTTCGCGCCGGTGTAACTGCCGGCCTTGCTCACGCTGGCGCTGAACCAGCGCGCCGCTACGGCGGCGCTGGGTGGGACAGCGGCTCCCGTCTGCTGCGCGGCCGATGAATTTGTCGCAACCGGAGCCACGCTATTCGAAGGCACGCTGTCCCTGCTGAGTTCGCGAATGCTCGCTGCGGGCATGGCAAGCTTGCCGTGTGCGTCGAACGCCAGCGCGGGGGTGGCGGAGTTTGCATCGGAATTCAAACCGCTCCCTTGCGGCCGCGGCTCGTTGCCGCTTGCTGACGTGCGCGGCTCTGGGGCGAACTTTGCGCTCAACGCCGCCCCGCGCGCGGTATCGCCGGCGAGTGCGATGCTCGAAACTGCGCTGTCCAAGCCCTGATCGCTTAGCGCGGCGGTCGAAAGATCGATAGTCACCGGTCCGGCAAGGGGCGCGCAGAGTTCGGTCGCGCCGGCGATGCTCACGCTTTCAAGTTTGTATTCGTAAGCGCCCGGTTCGTTCCAATCGTAGAAGCGGTAGGTCTTGAAATCGGGACTGGTGATGCGGCCGGCAATCAAGGCGGGGTTTACGCGCGTCCAAGTTGAATGGAGTTCCTCCATTTGAACGGAGCGGGAGCTCCGTTCTACTTTGCGCCGATAGAGATTGAAGCCGGCGTTTTGCAATTCCGAGATGGCGTTCCAACTCAGCAGGACGCCGGCGCCGTCGGCGTTTGCGCTCAATCCATCGAGCTTGACCGGCGTGGGAGTGGTTCCGCCAAACGCCACCAGCACCGCGTGGGGCGTTCCGGTGTTTCTGTAGGAAACGGTGTGCGTCGGATTCGAGGCGCCGTTGATGAATGAGGGCGTAAAGGCCACACCCGAGCCTGCGACGTCGGTCACTACTGCAATTTCGCCGCTCGATGCCGCCGGCAAACTCGTGAGGTCCAGTTGCAAGACCGCACCGGAGCCGATCGTCAAGTTGGTTCCGGTTCCACCGCTCATGTTCAGCAGATCGAATTGCCCGGCGCTGAGCGACGGAATACGAATGGCCAGCGTCGAACCGGAATTGAACGTCCCGCCGCTCGCGGCTAATGTCCCGACCGCCGCAACGGTTCCCGGAGCGACGGTTCCATTTGAAACGAGGGCTTGGATGCTTCCCGTGCCGCCCAGAGTCGCGCCGGAGTCCACTGTCGTGATGCCTCCGCCAGCGGGCAGCGAGCCATTCATTTGCAGCCGTCCGGCCGCTACTTCTGTGGTGCCTGTGTACGTATTGGCGCCGCTGAGCGTGAGCGTTCCGGTGCCGGCTTTGATCAGATTTCCCGCCGTGGTCCCGTCGGCGATCGCGCCGCTGAATGTGCTGCTTAAGTTGTTGGTGCTGCCGACGGTAAGCGTGTGGGCGTTCAAATTGAAGCTCGAGGTGGCGGCGCCATTGAGCGCGCCGAAGGTTTGATTGGCGTTAATGGCTCCGGTCGCGCCGGCGGCGAGCGTCACGTTTGCAAGCGTTCCGAGCGCCGACGCTACATTCGAATTCAGCGTGCCGCCGTTGACGTTTACCAGTGTGCCGTTAATCAGGCTCGTGGCCGCGGCGGAGAAGGTCAAGCCGCCGGAGTTGTTCTTGTTGATGGTGCGCGCGGTGCCGCCGTCGGTGACGGCGCCGAGACTAAGTGCGGCGCCGCTGGCGGCGTCGAACGTCGGGTTTCCGGTCAGGGTCGTGCCGCCGACGGTGACGCTGCCGCCAGTGACAAACAGAGTGTTCGTGCCCAACGTCATCGTTCCGGAGATCTGAGCCGACGGAACATTTGTCACGTTAATGGTCGAATTGGCGTTTACGATAATGTTGTTTGGGTATGCGATTTGTGCCACAGCGGTGATGGCAAACACATCCAGTACAGACGCGGTGTTCGTAAAGGTGATCGAACTGAGCGTCTTGAGCGAATCGGCGGCACTGAGAGTAAGGACGACCTCGAACAATCTCGGATTTGGGGAATTCGATTGAACTGCGCCACTACCTCTGGATTGCCGACCCACATCGCCGAGTGCGAATGCCGGTGTGTCGTTGAACCAGTCTGGGGCGCTCAAGCCAGTGAAGTTCGTCGTGGACAGGTCACTGTACGTCAACAAGGCGCTGTAACTGGCCGCGCCGCCGCCGCCCATGTCCAAAATGTGGATCGAGTATAAATTCGCTCCGTTGGAGACCGTTAACGTTTGCGGCGTGCCGCTCACCGTGCGCAAGACGTTGTTGGCCGTATACGACTGCAATTGATACGCAATGCCGGAAGAGCTGCTGGTAAAAAATCCCCCGTTCGGAAGACCGGTCTGAGTGGCTCCGACGGCGCCGTGTTCGTAGAAGAAATAGCCGGTATGCGGGAGTGCGCCGGCGCTGTCCACGTCGTCGGTCGTGCCCCAGGGGCTGACGTTGGCGTCACTCACCGCGCGCACGACGTCCGCATTCCAACCCGTGGAGGTGAGGAGGCTCTGACCGACAACGCCCTGCACGCCCAATGACAATGTTCCGCCATTAAGTGTGACATTTCCGGAGCCGAGCGGCGTATTGAGCGCCGATGGGGTCGAGCCAGCGGCTGTGGTAATCGTGCCCGTGTTGATTGTGATCCCGCCTGTAAACGTGTTGCCGCCGGAGATCGTCATGTTGCCGCTTCCGTTCTTCACAATGCTTCCCGTGCCCGAAATTGTGCCGGAAAACGTCGGATTAGTGGCATCGCCCAACGTAAGAATGCCGCCCAGCAGCGAGGCGTTGCTTCCAGCGACGCCGTTGAGCGAGCCGATGGTCTGGTTGTTGATGAACATCGCCGTCGCCCCGCTCACCGCGCTCACCGCGTTCGCCGCCGCCAAATTATTCAATCCGGCGGGCGCAAACGTGGGAGCGAAATTTTGCGTGACCGCGATGCGGGTGAAGGTGATGTTTTGATTGAAGCGCACGTCGATGGGCATGAAATTCACATTGTCGTTGCTGCCGGATAAAACCCAACTGATCGGATCGCGCTCCGGAGAATCGTTGCCTGTTGTAAAATTGTAGGAATCGATCGCCACGGAACTTCCCATATCCAGAATCAAGGGACCGCGGGTGAAGTCCAGCCATTTGGTGGCGGTGTTATTGTCGATGCCTTGCAGCGGCCCTTCGCCCGAGGGATTTTGCACTCCGTTGTTCAACGGAAACGTGCCCAAGGGGTTTGTCGCCGTGACGGCGGTCAGGCGTGAGCCGAGGTCGAACAGCGTCAATTCGGTCATTTGAATCGAATTGGGAGTCGCCGGCACGCCGGGGGCGCTGAGGCCGCGCAAAGCCGTCTGCTGAAACTTGTAGTACCTGAATGTTCCGCCCAGGCCGCCGACTTGAACGGTGCCGTTGTTAACCAAGGTCGTGCCGCTGTAGGTATTGATTCCGGCCAAGAGCACAATGCCCTGGTCGGTCTTGCGCAAATTTCCCGTCCCGCCCACAGGGCCCAGTATCGTGAGGACCTGGCCGCCATAGGCGCGGAAGTACGCGTCGCTCGCGCCGGCCAGGTTGATCTGGCGCGTGGCAGGCATGATGATCGTCGCTGTCGCCAGCAGGCCGCCGCCCGCCAGCGAAATGGTGTTGCCCGGGTCGCCAAAGCTCGCGTCCGAATTGAAGGCCACCAGGCCGGATTGGATTGTGACGGTGCCGGTGAATGTGTTCACGCCGGTGAGATTGAAAACCGAATTGCCGCCGCTGACGTCGCTGACGTCGCCGAAGGATTTGATCGTCACGCCGCCGCTTCCGATCAGCGTGGACGCGACAGTTTCGATCACATTGGCGACGGTCCCGAAGCCGGACGCGTCGATCGTGCCGCCGCCGATGGAAATGGTGCCGCCCGTCAGCGTTGAAGTGGCTCCGAGATTGCCCGCGAACGTGATCAGCGGCGTGGTCAACGGCGCCGCCACCGGCGCGTTGGCCAACGTCGCCGTGAGGCTGACGTTGCTGATCGTGAGACCCGCGACGGTCTGCGGATTGTTTCCCAAGTCCAGCGTGGCTGTGCCGCCAAAGACCACGGTCGTGCCAAGGGGAAGGCGGTTGGAAGCGGTGCTGAGGGCCAGCGTGCCGGCGTTGATCGTGGTGCTGCCGGTATACGTGCTGGCGCCGGAGAGCGTTTGAGTGCCGGTGCCGGCCTTGACCAAGTTAACGGTGCCCGCGCCGTTTTGAATCACTCCGGAGAACGTATCCGAACCGTTGTTCTGTCCCACGGTCAGCGTTGCGGGGGTGGCGGCCAGCGTGCTGGTGATCGTCCCGCCGCCGTTCAATTGATTGAAGCTTTCAGTCAAACCGTTGAGATCGAAGGTGCCGCCGGTGCTGACGACGACGTTGACGCCCGCGGCAATCTGGTCGCCGCCGGTTCCGCCAAGTTGCAAGATGCCGCCGCTGTTCACCGTCAGGCTGCTGCTGCCAATGGCATGGACCGTGGCGCTGCTGGTCTTGGCCAGACTGAGCGTACCGGCGCTGACGGTCGCCGACAGCGAAGGATTGTCCGCGATTCCTCCGAGAACCAGGGTACCCGATCCGGTTTTTGTCAGCGTTTGGGCGCCCGTGTTGCTGCCGGTAAGCGTGAGCACGGCCGCGGACGTTTGAACGCCGATCGAAGAGGGGGCGGTGAGCGTAAAACTGCGGTCCGTTGTGGCGGCCGTGCTGCCGGTGTAAACCAATGTGCCGCCACTGAGCACGAGGTTCCCGGCAACGTTGCTCGACGCGCCGATGCTGCTGTTGGACAACCCAGCCGCCAACACAGCCGCATTAAGCGTCGCACCCGCGCCGACTGTGGTGATGCCGGTATATGAACTATTCGCGGAGGTTAGAGCCAATGTGCCGCCGGTCGAGGCCGTCACGTTGCCGCTTCCCGTGATGGTGCTATTGATGGTGCAGGTCGTGCCTGTCGTGCCCCCGACAGTGAAGACGGTGCCATTCAGGGCATTGTTGGAAATCACGTTTCCGGCGGTTCCGATCGTCAAAGTGCCCGCCGTGAGCGTGATGGTTCCACCGGATTGCCCGACAAGCAAATCGATGTTCAAATTGGTTGCGCCGCCGTTGGCCGTAATTGCGCTGCCGGCGGAATTGAGTTGAAGGCGATTGCCAGTGACGGTGTAATTGTCCGCGAAGCCGACGGTATTGAAGGTCGTGTCGGCGGCATAGCCGTTGTGGGTCGTCAGCGGCGCGCCGGCGGGGAAAACGAGAATCGCGGTCGCCGAGTTCGGCGAAACCGGCGGCGCGACGCCGCCTACCCAATTTCCATTCGTGGTCCACTCGCCGTCGCCCGCCAGACCATTCCAGGTGAACGTGGTGGTCGTGGCGGTGACCAAGTCCAGGGTATTGGGCGTGCCCGCCGTGACCACAATAAATCCTGCGGTGTTTGGAGGCAGCGAACCGACCGTGAGATTATTGGTGATGGTTCCGGTGGTCTGCAACAAATGGTAGGTCGTACCCGCGGCGAAACCGGTGGCGGCGCTGGCATTGAGGGCGCCCGCCATGGTGACATTCGAGGCGCCGGCATCGATCAAATCGCTGCTGGTGCCCAATTGATAGCCGAGCTGGCAGCCGTTTGCGGAGGTCACGCCGCCGCTGAGGGCCAGCGTGCCGATCTGGTTGACGCCCGCGGAGTTCACATCGCCCGGCGCCAGAAGCGCCGCGGCGCCGATTGAGACCGCGCCGGTCAACGTTCCAATGCCGCTCAAGGTTCCGGCGCTGACATTCAACGCGGGCCCAGTGGGCGCCTCCACGCCGTCCACAATGAGCGCGCCCGTGCCGCTCTTGGACAAGGTGAAGCCGGTGCCGCTCAGCGCGCCGGTGATAAAAACGGGAACGGAATTGGCAAGCGCGGCGCTGCCCGTGAGCGTCGTTGGACCAACCGAGAGCGAATAGCCGTTGCCGCCGCTCACGGTCAGATTGAACGCTCCCACCGAAAGGCTGGGCACGGTGAGGGTCAAATTGGTTGAGGTTGAACCGTTGCGATTGACGTCGATGGTCGCGTTTCCATTCACTGTCAGCGCATTGGGAAAGGTCTCCGCGTTATCGTCGCGCAAATTGAGCTGAGAACCGGCGCCCATAGCGATTGCCGCCGCGGTTCCGCCGGCGCCGCCGCCAGCGCCCTGAATGTTGGCCAGATTCAGAATTCCAGCCGAAAGGTTGAGCTGCCCGCCGGTGTACCCGGTGGCTCCGCCGTAGCCGACCGTTTGAGTGCCCAAGGTCAGCGTGCCGGCGCCAATCTTGGTGAGCGCACCGGAGCCGGACAATTGATTCGCATCGTTGAACGTGCAGGTGAACCCGCTTGCCACTTCGATGGTGCCGCCGCCGGTGCCGATCACAAACGATTTGGTGCCGCCGTTCGGGTCGAAATTTGTATTCGCTCCGGAGCCGGCGGTCAGTTGCAGTTTCCCGGCGTTTTGAATGGTCACTGTTTTAACGCCGGAACCCAAATTGGTCGGGTCCGCGCTGCCTTGTACGACGACGTTCAGCGTGCCGCCGTCGATCACGACGGGACCTGTGTGCAAAATAGCGGTCGTGCCCGCGGTTGTGCTGCCCCAGGTGACGCTTCCCGCGCCCCGGATGGTCGCCGTTCCTCCCGTGCCGGCAGCCACTTGACCGGCAAAAGCCGAGGTGAACTGAAAGCCCGTCCCCACTTCGAGAATTCCGCCGCCGTTTCCAAATGCCAGTACCTTTGTGCCGGTAGAGAAACTGGCGGTGGTGGTGCCGGCAATGGCGGAGTTGACCAGCAGTCGTCCGCCGTTCTGCAAGGTGACCGTTTTGGCGCCTGTGCCCAGGAAAGTGGGATCGCCGCTGCCTTGCGCGACAAGATTGACGGTCGCATTGTCGACGGTGATGCCGCCGCTCTGGCTGTTGACCGTGTTTGCAATGCCGCCGGAGTTTCCAAGACCGACTTGCGCCGGGCCGCCGTTTCCTTTGATCGTCAGCAAGCCCGTACCGGCCAATTGCGAGTTATCGTTGAAAATCACGCCCGCGGAGGAAATGTCGATCGTGCCGCCGCCGGTTCCGATTGAAATAAGCTTCGTATTTGCCGCGGTCAAGTCGATCTGCGTGGTGAGGGGAATCAGTCGCCCGCCGTTCTGCAGCGTAATCGTCTTTGCGCCCGGGCCGAGCAGGACGGGATCGCCGGAGAAGCCGTTGTTGTCGCCCACGACGCGCAGGCCGCCGCCGCTGTCAACGGTGACGTTGCCCAGGAACGTATTGCTGGTATGCGAAGGATTTTCAACGGAGAAAATGCCCGCGCCGATGACGTTCAGACACACATTTCCCGCCACGCCGCCAGTGATGTTGCCGTTCGAAATGAGGATTCCGCCTGCCGTGTTCACGCTGACGAAGTTTGAATTCGTCACGGGGCCGAGCGCAATGGAGCGGGTCAGGGTGCCGGTGGTTGCGGCGGTATACAGCAATTCCGCGAAATTGGCGGCGCTTTGGCCGGCGAGAGCAATCGAGGACGTCGAGTTCAATTGCGCGACGTTGGAAATTGAGAGCACGCCGCTGCTGATCGTGGTCGCGCCGGTGTAGGAATTCGCCGCCGCGCCCAGCACAACCGTGCCCAGGTTTGTGGTGCTGAGCGTGAGCGCGCCGCTGCCGCCAATGGCTCCATTCAGCGTGACGGTGGAGGCGGCGACGGTGCCCGTGACCGTCAGCGTGCTGCCGGTCAGCGTGATTGCGCCTGCCAGGGTCGCCGTATTGGCGGCGGAGCCAATGATGCTCAGTCCGGCGGTGGCGCTGATGGTCCCCGTTGTTGTGCTGGTGAGCGTATTTCCGTTGAGGGTCCAATTCTGCGCGGCCGCGACCGATACGGGCAGATTTAAGTTCAAGGTCGAGAGCGCGGTGCTGGAGAGTGTGATCGCCCCGGGACTCAGCGGCCCGGTTCCGTTGATGGTCACGGTGCCGCCCGTGAAACTGGCGTTGATCTGGATGATCAAGCCCGTGAACGCCAGATCGAAATTGTTGGTGGTGAGCTGCGCCGTGCTGTTGCTGTCAAAGACCACCGTATCGCCATTCGCGGAGGGTGGCGTCGCCCCGAGCCAATTTCCCGTGTCGCTCCAGTTGGCGGTGGAGGCGCTTGCGCCGGTCCAAGTCGCCGTGGCGGCGTGAAGCGTTCCGCAGAGAGAAAGCATGCCAGCAAACACCAGAGCGGCGCACGCGCGAAACTGCCAATGACGGGAGAAGCTGGATTTCATTGCAATCATCCTTTCAAGAGACAAAAAGTCACTCAAACGCAGGCACTAGGGTAAGTTGCGTTTGGGAATTAAAGTATTGAATCTAAATGAATTTTTAATTAAGACAAACGCCCCAAAGCATTAATTCAGAATTAATTCAAAAGAAATGTACGCGGCTCATCCGGTCATCGCGCGAAACGCGTTGGCACGCGCGGCGCCATCCAGACGAATCGTGGCCGCTTTTCGGGCGGTTCGCTGCATCTGTTCGTCGAAACAGCGCGTGTGTTCGGATTGCGATTCAGTTGCGACTTTTCGCAGATGCGCCTTTACCGCCGGAATCGCCACCGGCCGCGCGCGGCCCAATATAGTGGTGGAAAGCGCCGATTCGCCATTGCGGTAATCCGCTCGCTTCACGCCGGCGCGGCGGAGGCGATAACTGATTTGCCCTGGCGTCAGATCGGTGCGGTCCACGATGAATTTGGTCGAAAATCCTAGACTTCCCAACAGTGCGCAGAGAAAATCCTTTCCATGAAACAGCCGCACCGGCCTGGGTTGAACGCGAGTCAGCAGAATGTCGTTGAGCATCAACTTTGGTCTCCATCCAGGAATGCCAGCGCGGCATTCACCACCGCCAGATTGCAGCCGCAATGTGGACAAAAGCGCACGTGGCTCGCCGTGGGGCGCGTCTCCTGCGCGCCGAGCGTTGCAGCGCCGGCTTCCAGCCGGCCCGGCGCCTCGCGGTGCGCGTGTGCCTTGTGAGTGAGCAGATCGCGCACCGAGCGAAACTGCCCGCCGCGCTTGCCGCCGGTCGCGCCGCAAATGTCGCAGCGCAGCGGCGCGTGATCGAGACTTGCCAATCCCAATGAAGAGTGCGCCCCGTTCGTTGGAGCGCCGGCTTCCAGCCGGCCCGGCGATACGCCATCGTGCTTGATTTTATGCATGCGCAGCGTCGTGGCGTTGAACGGCACCCCGCGCTTGGACTGGTTCTTTCCGCAAATTTCGCAGTGAAATTGTGCGTGTTCCGTCTGCTCCATTTCTTCCACAATGACAGCCGCCCCCACTTCGCTGCTTTGGCTCAGCATTTCTCACCCGCACCTTTCCCAGGACATGGCGCTGCGTTTCTCTTTGCGCATTAAACGTGCAATGGGAAAGGAGCAAACATTCGGCCAGAGCGTTCGGCGAAAGTTGCCAAAATAGCCGGGGGATTGAATTCACGCCCTAATCTGCCGCGCTTTCCTACAAATCAAAGGCGACGGATTTATGACGCGTGCTTAATTTAGAAATACCGGCTCAATACTTTTTGCGGGAAACTCGTCGCGGTATGCCGAAGCGGAGATGGGGAGATGTCTCGCATCGCGCAGAATGGCTGAATTTCAAACAAAGTCTCAGCGCGCTGCATTCGTTCAATCGCGCTCACGGTCTGTGAGATCGAATTTCGATCAGTTTGGTTAGTTCCTCGCAAGAAACTGAGCCGTCATCAATTTTGAATTTTGAACTTTGAATTTTGAATTGAGGATTTCACCGCACTTCAATCTCGCTCGTGTAGAAATTCCGGTAATAGCTGTTCCACGGCGCGTAGCGGATTTTTTTCGCGCTTTTCAAATCGAGCCTGTACGTGTTCACCGGCCCGACCATGAAAATTCCGCGCGCCGCCGTGTTCCATTTCTTCGCGCTCTCGTCCCACACTTGCACGAGTCCCTCCGTCGGCCACGCTTCGGGATGATTCGCGTTCTCGTAGACCGTCAGCGAATGAACGTCGGTCGGCTCCTTGAATTCGATTTCGGCGAAGACTTGGCGGCCGGCTTGCGCGTCCCAGAACAATTCATTGAGCCGCAGCCACGGCGTTTCGACATCGTCGAATTTCCCGTTGGTCAACGCCTCGGCCTTGAGCTCGAGTTCGCCCTGCGACATCCAGCCTTTCGTGCCGCAAAGCGTCAGTCTCGCTTTGCCGTTGCGAAATAAATTTTCGCCCGCCGGCACTTTCCGCGAAGTTGTCGGCGCGCGCGAAGCCTGAATGATTGTCGCGCCCGGATTGCGCGCGTTCTCGGCCAATGCCTTCATTGGATCGGCAGAATCGTTCATCGCCGGCGTGCAATCGAGCGTCCACGCGATCTTGTTGGTAGTCCCGCCTTTAGGCGGAACCGCACGCAATCCGTCGCCTGGACCGCCTAAAGGCGGGACTACGAGCAAATCTTCGATGCATCGCACGCGCCCATCCCACCCCGCCGCGTAAATGCGCCGCCCCTTCACAGCAATGTGCGCGAGGCTTTCCAGCGTCAGGCTCCATTCCGCATCGCCCGCCTCGTTGACGCGCGTGATTTTTCCGGAATCGTCGGCGACGTAGAGCGCTTTACCGTCCTCGCTGAAGGCCATGCTAATCACGCTGCGCATCCAAGCGCTCGACCAGACCAGCGACCCATCGCTGCGGCGCACGTCGATGCGCGGAAGCTGCTCTTTGAACGCCAGCGCGGTCCAGCCGTCGTTCGTAGTCCCGCCTTTAGGCGGAACCGCACGCGCCCCGTCGCCGGTTCCGCCTAAAGGCGGGACTACAAGCGATTGGTTCCCCACCGCCACCGCGCTCGGCAAATGCTTCGCGTTCCATTGCCCAATCGCCTTCCCCTCCTCAATGCGATAGTACCGATACGTCTCCTTCCCCCATCCGCCAAGCTGCACTTGCAGCACGATGGTTTTGCCGTCGGGACTGGTGAGCAGCGCCGGATACATCAGCGTTTTCAGCACGGGCACGTCGAAGCGCCAGCGCTCCTTCCCGTCGCTCAAAGCCACCGCGGCGAGATAGCCGCTGCAATGATTCTCCGGCGTAATCCAGCCGTGGCCCTTTGCGAATTCGTTGAACGTGATCAGCGCGTAATCGGCGCCGGGAGGAATGAAAGCGTCGAACGACGGGATGCGTTCGGCGTCGCTGGAGATGGGCCAGTCGAGTTCCGCGTATTTCTTCCAATAGTCGATGGCCCAGGTTTCTTTCCATTCATCGCCCGCGTTCGCTTTCTTCCAACACACCGCGCCGAAGGTGCCCGGCGCGATGGCGATAAGGCCGTCGCCGCTCACCGCAAAATCGAAATGCGTCCGCCCCATGTCGCCGAAGGCAGCGAAGATTTCCGGAGCGCCGGCTTCCAGCCGGCCCGCATTACCCCGCGCGTTCGCATCACTAAAGAGGTGAAAGCCCTGGCCAAACGCCGCCACTTCGCGCGCCGCCGCGCCGAAGCGCAAGCCGTCTGCGCTGATGAACGGCACGTGAATTACGTGCGCCTGTCCGGCGCGTTCGGTGCGGACGATTGTGGCGTGGTCGCCTTGGTCTTCGATGAGGGCGAGATTTTTGGCATAGCCGTCGGCGGTGACGAGGAGGCGGTTGGAATTTCGCGCAGTTATGACTTGAGATAATTTGACGCCGCAAAGGTTGCGAAGTGCGTCGATCGATTGAGCCTCAATTGGTTTGCCGGTCGGGTCATCCGGCGATGGATGCCGCTTGATAAATAATCGTCTTCCGCCAGACAACAACCCGTATTCTTTGATTGCGGCTTTTAATCCGTTCAAATCTCCGCCAACGAAGGCGACAGCATGTTCTCCGCTTCCGCGCGGGGAAAAGAGAGGGAGAAGCATCCCGCGGCCGGGGCCGGGGATATACCGAGAGAATGAAAATCGGAATAAGCCACGCGCGCGCCCTGATTCAATGAGCGAATTCCCCGTACCCTTCTCGCTCATGATTCCGGCGGCGACATAAACGTCCGAAGTAATCGACTTCGGCATTTCATTTATGATTTCAACCTTGATGTCATGGAACTTATTCGTATCAGGACCAAATTCTACAGCAGTGCCCAGATTGCTGACCAACTCTTTAAGAATTCCGTCATCCAGTTTATTATCGTTTAAAATGACGACTTTCTTGTTTTCCAAGATCTTTCGTTCGAGCTGCCACATAATTTCATGGTCCACGACTTCCCCGGTTTCAAGCGTGCTCTCCCGCCGGGGCACATTGGTCTCAAACGCAGAAGCATAGCCTCCGAGCAAACTCGTAGCTTCAAATCGAATTGTGCCGCTAATTTGTCGCGCGTAAAAGCCGGCGTCAAAAATTCCTGATTTCGTGCAGCCCCAGTGCTCTCCCTCCAAATGCCCGTCGCGAGAGAGACGCACGCGAACTGGTACGCTTGCTGACACCGGCTCGCCATGCTCGTCCAAAGTCTCGACCCAAAAATACGGATGACCCGCGGGATCGATGTGCGCCGTGATTTTCGGCGCGCCCAGCGCCTTCGGCGAAATCGCATACAACCGCCCCGGAAATGTCCTCAGATCAACTTGGATCGGCCCCTTCCCGCTCACGATCTTCCGCTCGAACACATCGTAAACCACGCCGTCCGTCGCGGGCAGCGTGAGCGTCACCGTCTTCGGCAGATACACATTTTTGCCTTTGTTGTACATCGAGCCAAGTTCCCAGACGATGCCAGCGGGCCACGGATAGGGGCTGGTTTCGCTGGAGAGCAGCACATACTGCACCGCGCCGCCGTCGAAATGATGCGCGGCGACCCACGGGTCGCTCACATCGATAGGGTAGCGGCGGAATTTTCCGACGGCGGCTTTCAATTGCGCGGCGAGTTTTTCGAGGACGGGCGCGAGCAGCGGGTACCCAGTATCGCCCGCGTAGCTTTTCGCGATGGGGTCGATGATGTCGGCGGGTTTGATCTCGAGCTTCGTCGCGCCCGGTATTTCGGCGCTGTCGGCGTCGGTGAAGATTTTGCCGCCGGCATCCATGAACTTCTTGAGCGCTTCGCGCGTTTTTTCGGGGAGCGGAATCGTTTGGCCGGTGAGGAAGAGCATCGGCACGCGCGGCTTGTTGTTGTCGAGCAGCCAGCCGGATTCGACGTCTTCTTCGAAGGTGATGCTCATCGGCACGCTGGCCATCAGACCGGCGCTGTAGAGCGCGTAGGTGCGCTCCCAGTGCGGCGTGCCAAAAGTTTTGCGGCCTTCGGTCGCGTCCTGCGATTTTGAATACAGAATCGCGCCTTCATTGGCGGGCGGGACTTCGGCGAAGATCGGACCGTACATTTTCGCGATGAGGTTGCCGAGCTTGTAGGCGCTGGCGCCTTCGGCGTCGATCTTCGCGCCGCCGCCTTCGGTGCCGAGCAGCGACGTGTGTTCGACGCCGATGCCTTGCACGCCGCGGCCGAGCACCTGCATCATGTTCTTCAGATAAATGTCGCCGCCCGCGCCTTCGTAGCGGTTGTCGAAGACGCCCATGATGGGCTTGCCGGGGCGCTTGAGCATGTCCACGGAGTGCGCGTGCATCCACGGGAGTTGGTAGCCTTCGCCGAGAAAATGCGTGTAACTTTCGCTCAGGTTTTTGAACGTGGACGGCGGGTAGGTGCCTTCGACCGCTGGATATTGCCACATCGGCGCGGCGGTGGTGTGGAACGAGCCGACTTGAGCGATCGCGTGATTGAACGTGTCGTACATTTTTTCCATGATCGAGAAGAGCGCTTCCATGCGCGCTTTCTTTTCTTCGATGGCTTTCGCGTCCTTCGGCAGATTCGGATCGACGCGCGCTTTGAATTCGTCGATGGTCTTTTTCAAAATCTCGCGGTCTTCGTCGCGCCAGGTGTTGTCATATCCGCCGAAGAACATCTCGTCGTTGTAGTTGAAGCCGTAGAACGCCGGGTATTTTCCGAGCCATTGCGCGGTGCGCTGCAAGTTCGTGGTGAATTCTTCGACGCGCGAAGGCCGCAGCGCGAGGCCGGCGCAGTGCGCGAAGATTTGTGTGTCGTAGCGGATGCCGTGCGCGAGCGCGCAGTCGAGATAGTATTCGGCTTCCCACATCGCGCCGGGCGGCGGGATGGCGAACCATTCGGCGGGCGGCAGCGCGGGGTTGTCCAGCGACACCGGCGCGCGGTTGCGCAGCCATGCGCGCGGGCCGTTGGCGTCGATGTGATTGACGAGACGGTCGGTTTCGCGCGTGAAGCCGGCATCGGCGACGGCGTCCACGTAGGCGCGGATGAAGGCGAGTTTCTCGGCGGTGTCGAGGCCGGGTTGCTGCATGGTGATCGCGTTCTGGTCGAATTCGTGATAGAGGATGCGCTGCATCGGCGACGTGTTGATGCCGCCAAACGGGACGATGTCGATGGCGAGCGGATAGGAGGCGAAATCTTTTGCAGTGGCTTTGATTGTGTAATGGCCGGGATTCAATCCGGATTTTTCAAGATTAAGCGCGACGACGGGGGCGTAGTTTTCTTTGAGATCGAACGTGGAGATGACGCGGTTTTCCTGTTCGACCGTGACGGCGACGTCGATGTGCGGCAGAACCGCGTTGCCTTGCCGGCTGGAAGCCGGCGGTCCTTCGCGGCGGACGATTTGGATGGGGATGTTGTCGCGGTATTGTTCGTAGACGCGGCGGCCGTCGGCGGTGATCACGGAAAGGCTTTTCGTCGCGTTGGGCGGGATGAAAACGAATGTTTTTTGCAGCGTCGGGTCGGCGTTTTCGAGCGCGCGGTCGGGCGGGCCGTCGCCGAAGCGGACGGCGATGTCCATCATGCCGCTGAACGACTCGGGCGCGGTGACGCTCAGCGCCCCCTTATTAATGGTGGCGGGCAAAGGGCGCCATTTTAGGTCCGAGCCATCGGAGGGGCGCGCGAAGGCGTGCCAGTTATCGGCTTCGCCCTGCTGCGGGCCGGCTGGAAGCCGGCGCTCCAGTTGCGTTTTGATTTCGAACGGTTTGCCGGCGGCGACGGCGGTGTTTCCGAAATCGACGCTAAGGCGGATGAAGGGCGGGCCGAATGTCTCCGCGATTGCGGCGTCGATGGAGGGCGGCTGGAAAGCCGCCCCTCCAACGGGCGGCCAGCGGATGAATTTCACGCTGTTGTCTTCACACGCGGCGTAAAGGCGGCTTGACGCATCGACGGCGAGGTCGGTGATATGCGCGGGGGCGGCTTTCTTAAGCGTCTTGAGCGGCTTGAATTCGGAATCGAAAATCAGAATGTCCTGGCTGCTGCTGGTGGCGATGCGGCCGTCAGGGAAGACGGCGACGGCGCCCGAATTGGGGACATGGATGCTGTTGAGGAGCTTGCCGTCATAGGAGAATGAGAGGACTTTGTTGGTTTTGTGCGCGACGACGTAGATGCGCTGGCGCTGCGTGTCGAGTTTGATGTCGGTGTAATACGTGCGATCTTCGGGGTTGCCGTCGGGATTTTTTAGGTCGAAGCGGCAGATGTCGCGCAGGTAATTTCCGTCGAGATCGAAGACGGCGATGCGCGACCAGGCGGGGTCGGTGCGGCTTTCGGGGGTGTGGGCGGTGTCGAGGACGAAGATGAGCTTCCTCAATGCATCGATGGCGATGCCGTGCGGGTTGTTCCAATCCGGATCGGCGCGCAGATGCTTTTCGTCGCTGCCCATTGAAATGAGCGATTTCGCTTCGGTGCCGTCGGGACGAAGCAGGCCAATGTGTGCGCCCGCGTAGCCGAAGCAGCCGATGAACCAGCCGCCGGGGAGCGGCGCGAGAGCTTTGGCGCTTGCGCCTTGCTTGACTTGGAATTGGTCGATGAGTTTTCCAGCGGCGTCAAAGACCAGAAACGCGCCGTGTCCGGCGATGTAGATGCGCGAACCGTCGGGGGCGATGGTGAAGCGGTGCGTGGTGGGTGGGGCGTCGTCGAGGATGATGAGGCGCTCTTCGGCAAAAACGGAAATGCAAAATGCAAAAATGGAAATGCAAAATTCAAAATGCAAAATGAAAAATTGAATGGCAATGGGGGCGCGACGAGCCGCGACGCCATGACGAGCCGCGACCGCAAGGGAGCGGGCTTGAATACGCTCATCGCGGCGCGCGCGGCCGCTAAATTTTGCATTTTGCATTTTGCATTGTGAATTCATCGCGGTCACCTTGGGCGCGGCGTGTTTTTTGATTCTACGGCCACATTGTCGATGAACTCGATTCTATAGGCCCCATCGCTATTGTCCAAAATAGAGGTCAGGAGTCAGGGGCCAGGAGCCAGAGGTCAGGGGTCAGAGGTGGGTGGCCAAAGACGACATGCGCCTGCGGAGTTTGGCGTGGAATTACTATTCCTTTCGCGAAGTGACACGCGGCGTATAATTCTGGAAACAAAGCGTTGTGCGAAGATCGTGCAGGCGGGACGCCCGCACCACAAAATTGTTTTTTTGCGCAACTTTTTGGTCCGTCATCGCCTCAAAGATGTCGTGCCTCCCGCGAAGCCACGTTTGGCGCGCCGGAGACGCGCACTACTCATCGCGCTGCTTATTTCTCGGAGGTTCGCCATGTTTTCGGACAAATCGCTTTTTACCGTGATCGCTTTTTTAACACTGTTCGCCGGCGTCTTTGGCTGGCGCAATCTTTATGCTGAAGAGAGCAATCAACAGAAGCGCGACGCCGCGCAGAAGACGATGAAGGCGGGGAACTTCAAGGACGCCTACGCTCAGTACAGCGCGCTGGCGATGGATCCGAAGGACGATCCGCTCAAAGTGGGCGAGGATTTGGCGAATGGGATCAATTGCCTGACGCGGCTTGGGCGCGAGGACGAGGTGGACGATTTTCGCGAGAAGATCATCGAGGTCCACGCGAACAACTGGCGGCTGCTGGCCAAGGCGGCGGAAACGCTCACACCTGGCCAGCATATTGGATTTATCGTCGCGGGAAAGTTTTATCGCGGAAACCGGCGCGGCAACGATGGCCGCTACGTCAGCAGCTACGCGCGCGACCGCGTGCGCGCCTTGCAGCTTCTCTCGCAGGCGATGGACAAGGGCAAGGACGAGCCGGACAAAAAAGCGCTCTCGCAGTTCTACACGCAAGCCGCCCACGCGCTCAATCCGCAGGGCTACCACGAAGCGTGGAGGTTGCAGGACCTGACCGAGCTCGACAAGCTTCCCGATTACGAAGACGGTTATAACGGCAATGGGCGCGGCTATTACCGCGGCGGGTACAGCGGTGTGCGCGGCGCGCCGACGAATCCGGACGGCACGCCCGTTTATTACAAAATCCCGAAGTCGTTCAAGGATGCGGCGAACGACGGGGAACGCTGGCGCTTCTGTTTGATGCAGGCGGAGGAACTCAACCCCGACCGCGCCGCCGAATTGCGCTACACGTTCGCGCAATTCCTCCAGACTCAATTCGACGTGCGGACGATGGCCGGCTACGGCATTCGCAGCGGCGACGAGAAAGACGAGAGCGGGCCGTTTGCGGTGAAGACGCTGGGCGAGGACGAGACGATCGCGAAACTGGCGACGGGCATCAAACGCTTCAAGCTGCCGGACGAATTTAACTTCATCAAAATCTACATCAACAACGCGGACCAGTTCAAAGGCAATGGTTTCGCGAACCAATCGCTGCAAGCGCTGGCGCAATTGTTCGAAGACAGGCAGCAGTACGACCGCGCCGTTGAATTTTGGAAGCGCAGCATTGCGGAGTACGGGCCGAAGAAGGAACTGCAAGCGCGCGTCGATCAGATTCTCAACAATTGGGGCACGTTCGAGAATGTGGGCACGCAGACGCCGGCCGAACCGGCCACCGTCGAGTACCGTTTCCGCAACGGAAACAAAGTGAACTTCGAAGCGACGGAGATCGACGTGACGAAACTGCTCAACGACGTGAAAGCGTACATCAAAACCAAGCCCAAACAGTTGAACTGGGAGAACATCAATATCGACAACATCGGCTGGCGGTTGGTCGAGAAGAATCAGACGCAGTACCTTGGCGCGAAAGCGGCGAATTGGGAGCTGGATTTGCAGCCGCGCGAGAAGCATTTTGACAAGCGCGTGACGATCGAAACGCCGCTGAAAAAAGCGGGCGCGTATTTGCTCACCGCGCAGATGGCCAACGGCAACCTCAGCCGGATTGTGATCTGGATTGCCGACACGGCGATCGTGAAAAAGCAGCTCGACCGCCAGGAGTATTTCTTCATCGCCGACGCGGAAACGGGCAAATCCGTGCCGAACGCGAAGCTGGATTTCTTCGGCTACCAGCAGCATTGGAACAACAACGGCTACGACATCACCACATCCGAAACGAGCGCGGCGGCTGACGGCGAAGGACAGCTATTTATGAAGGAAAACACACTGCCGCAAAATCACAATTGGCTGATCACCGCGACGGCGTCCGACGGGCGCATGGCGTTCATGGGTTTTACCGGCGTGTGGTACGGGCAGTGGTACGACCAGGAGTACAACCAGGTCAAATCGTTCGGTATCACCGACCGGCCGGTGTACCGGCCGGATCAGTCGGTGAAATTTAAATTCTGGACGGGCAATGCGAAGTACGATGAAAAGGGGCCTTCGTCGTACGCGGGACGTTCGCAGCTTGTGGAGATTCACAATCCGAAGGGCGAAAAGATTTTTGAGAAAGTGATGAAGTGCGACGAATTCGGCGGGCTGGACGGCGAAATCAAGCTGGACAAACTCGCTACGCTGGGCGTGTACAACATCTCGACGTTCATCGGTGAAAACGAACAAACCGGCGGCGCGGGAAATGTGACGTTCCGGCTGGAAGAATATAAGAAGCCTGAATTCGAAGTGAAAGTGGATGCGCCGAGCGAGCCGGTGATGCTGGGCGAGAAGATCGGCGCGACGATCACGGCGAAATATTATTTCGGCGCGCCGGTGGCTCAGGGCAAAGTGAAATACAAAATCCTGCGCAGCGACCACGAGGCGAGTTTCTATCCGGTGGGTGCATGGGATTGGTTCTACGAACCCGGTTACTGGTGGTTCGCCTTCGATTACCGCTGGTACCCGGGCTGGCGCGAGTGGGGCATGAGGCGGCCGATTGCGTGGTGGTGGGGCCATGCCAGCACGCCGCCTGAAGTGGTAAGCGAGAACGAAGTGCCGCTGAACGCGGACGGGACGTTTAAAATCGAGATCGACACGGCGGTCGCGAAAGCCGTGCATGGCGACACCGATCACAAGTACGAGATCACGGCGGAAGTCACGGACAATTCGCGGCGCACCATCGTCGGCACCGGCAGCGTGATCGTGGCGCGCAAGCCGTTCAAGGTTTACGCGTGGGTGAATCGCGGGCACTTCCGCGCGGACGACGCCATTGAAGGAGATTTTTCCGCGCAGACGGTTGACAATAAGCCGGTGAAGGGCAAAGGCGAATTGAAGCTGCTGCAAATCAGCTACGACAAAGACGGCAAGCCGAGCGAAAAAACGGTGCAGACGTGGGCGCTGGATACGAATGACGAAGGCAAAGCGCGCCAGCAGATGAAGGCCGCGCAGCCGGGGCAGTATCGGCTGAGCTACACGGTCACCGATGAGAAGAAGCACAGCATCGAAGGCGGATACGTGTTCGTCGTTACGGGTGAGGGTTACACGGGCGCGCCGTTCCGCTTCAACGACATTGAGCTGATTCCGGAAAAGCGCGAATACGCGCCGGGCGAAAAAGTCAGACTGATGGTCAACGCCAACCGCGAAAACACAACCGTGCTGCTCTTCCCGCGCGCGGCGAACGGCATCTGCGTCGCGCCGAAATTGATTCACCTAAAGGGCAAAAGCAGCATCGAGGAACTCGACGTGGCTCAGCGCGACATGCCGAATTTCTTTGTTGAAGCGCTGGTCGTCAGCGGCGGAAAAGTATTCAGCGAGACGAAAGAAATCGTCGTTCCGCCGGAGAGCCGTGTGACCAACGTCGAAGTGCTGCCGGACACGAAGGAATACAAGCCGGGGCAAAAAGCGAAAGTGCGGCTGAAGCTCACGGACAATTCTGGCGAGCCAATCAGCGGGACGACGGCGATCACAGTTTACGACAAATCGGTCGAATACATTTCGGGCGGGTCGAACGTTGGCGAAATCAAGAGCTACTTCTGGAAGCGGCGCAACCATTATCCCCAGAGCGATTCGTCGCTGAACAAGAGCGGTTACAACGTTCACAAGACTGGCGAAATCGCGATGAGTTTCCTCGGAGCGTTCGGAAACATGGTTGCTGACGATCCGGGCTTGGGCGCGAAGCCCGGTTTCGGCGGCGGGGCCGGGAGAGGCTCGGCGCGCGGAGAAGCCGATGCTTTCGCCGACGGGGCAGTGATGGAGAAAGGCGCGGCGATGCCGGCCGCGCCGACATCGGCATTTGCCGCGAATGGCGCGATGGCCGGTGAAAACCGCCGCGCGCTGCGCGCGGCTTCTGACAAGAGCGGCGGCGCGAAAGACGAGGCAGAACAGAGCGGCCAAGCTGAGCCGATGGCTGAAGCGACGGTGCGCAAGAATTTCGCCGACACTGCGTTCTGGGCCGCGACGCTCAATACGAACGCGCAGGGCATCGCTGAATTTGACGTGCCGATGCCTGAAAGTTTGACCACGTGGAAAGTGAAGGTCTGGACGATGAGCGCGGGGACGCGCGTGGGACAAGGCGACGTTGAAGTGATCACGAAAAAGAACGTAATCATCCGGCTGCAAGCGCCGCGCTTCTTCACGCAGAAGGATGAAGTGGTGCTGTCGGCGAATGTTCATAATTTCCTCAAAGAGAAGAAGAAAGTCGAAGTGTCGCTGGAACTTGACGGCGGCTGCATCGAGGCGATGGATGCGCTGAAGCGCTCGGTTGAAATCGAGGCGAATGCTGAGGCGCGCGTGGATTGGCGCGTAAAAGTCGTCGCGGCGGGCGAAGCCGTCATCCGCGCGAAGGCGCTGACGAATGAAGAATCGGACGCGATGGAATTGAAATTCCCCGCGTACATTCACGGCATGTTGAAGACGGAATCGTTCTCCGGAAACATTCGCCCGGAGAAGGACAGCGGCAGCATCGCATTCACCGTGCCGGCTGAGCGGCGCGTCGCCGACAGCCGGTTGGAAGTGCGCTACTCGCCGACGCTGGCGGGGGCGATGGTCGATGCGCTGCCGTACATGGTCGATTACCCCTACGGCTGCACCGAACAGACGCTCAATCGCTTTTTGCCGGCGGCGATCACGCAAAAAGTGCTGCTGCGCATGAACATCAACTTGAAGGACGTGCGCGACAAAATCACGAATCTGAACGCACAGGAGATCGGCAACGATGTCGAGCGCGCGAAGCAGTGGCAGCAGAAGAATTACCACAACCCCGTCTTCGACGATGCGGAAGTGCGCAGCATGGTCCAGGCCGGCGTCGATCGGCTCGCGGCGATGCAGTGCGGCGACGGCGGGTGGGGCTGGTTCAGCGGCAACGGCGAATATTCGTATCCGCACACGACGGCGTATGTCGTGCACGGTTTGCAGATCGCCAAGAACAACGGGATCAATTTGCCGCAGGGGATGCTCGACCGCGGCGTGCAGTGGTTGAAGAATTATCGCGACAAAGAAGCGGCGATGATCCGCAACGGGCCGGCGAAGATCAAGCCGTATAAAGAATCGGCGGACAACATGGACGCGTTCACGTACATGGTTTTGGCCGATGCCAACGACAACAACATCGAGATGCGCGATTTCCTGTATCGCGACCGGAACAACCTCGCGGTTTACGGGAAGGCGATGTTCGGTTTGGCGCTCAACAAGCAGAAGCAGGCCGAGCAGCTTAGAATGATCATGCAGAACATCGAGCAGTATCTGGTTCAGGACGACGAGAATCAGACGGCGTATTTGAAGCTGCCGGAGAATAATTATTGGTGGTACTGGTACGGCAGCGAATACGAAGCGCAGGCGTATTATTTGAAGCTGCTGGCCGCGGCCGATCCGAAGAGCGAGAAAGCGTCGCGCCTGGTGAAGTACCTGTTGAACAACCGCCGGCACGCGACGTACTGGAACAGCACGCGCGACACGGCGATCTGCATTGAAGCGCTGGCCGAGTACCTTACCGCCAGCGGCGAAGACGCGCCGGACATGCAGTTGGACGTGGTTCTGGACGGCAAAGTCGCGAAGACGGTGTCGATTAATTCGTCGAATCTGTTCACGTTCGACAACAAAGTGGTGCTGACCGGCGATGCAATCACCAATGGCGCGCACAAGCTTGAGTTCCATAAGAAGGGGACTGGGCCGCTGTACTTCAACGCCTACATGACCAACTTCACGCTGGAGGACGACATCAAGAAGGCGGGATTGGAGATCAAAGTGGACCGCAAATACTACAAGCTCACGCCTGTCGAGAAGAAGATCAAAGTCGAAGGCGAGCACGGGCAATCGGTCGCGCAGAAGGTCGAGAAATACGAGCGCTCCGAACTGCCGAATCTGGCGCAACTCAAGAGCGGCGATCTGGTCGAGATCGAGTTGGAGATCGACAGCAAAAACGATTACGAATACATCCTGTTCGAGGACATGAAGGCGGCGGGGTTCGAGCCGGTGGAAGTGCGCAGCGGCTACAACGGCAACGACCTGAATGCATACATGGAACTGCGCGACGAGCGGGTGTGTTTGTTTGCGCGGACGCTCTCGCGCGGCAAACACAGCGTGACGTACCGCATGCGCGCGGAGATTCCGGGGACGTTCAGCGCGCTGCCGACGAAAGCGAGCGCGATGTACGCGCCGGAATTGAAGGCGAATTCGGACGAGATCAAGCTGAAGATTGCGGATTGATTGACTTGTGGTGCGGGCGGCCCGCCTGCATTGGATTCAGTTTAAAGAATGGCGTTCAGCGAGGCGTGTGCAGGCGGGCCGCCTGCACCACAATAACACCGATCAAGAATGGCTGAGTACGAATTCATCGATCCGCGCTCAATTCCGTTCGTGGAACCCCGCTCGCGCGGAGAGCTTCCACATTTATTTAAGGAAGGCTGCACTTATTTTCTAACCTATCGACTCTGGGACGCCGTAATCCCAAGTACTCAAAAACAATTGTCAGCAAAACTCTCCACTACGGAGATAGCCGCATTCGCCGAGCCGCCAATTCAACTTGGGTCGTGCGTTCTGATGAGGCCGGAAATCGCAGGCATTGTTCAGGAAAATCTTCTGCATTTCAAAGGCAGTAAATATCATCTGCTTGCCTGGTGTATAATGCCAAATCATGTTCATGCGGTTATCGCTCCGACAAATGAGTTCACTCTTTCTGCAATAACTCATTCGTGGAAATCCTATACTGCCCACCGAATTCAATCGATTTTGAATCGCGTGGACCCGATTTGGGAACGCGAGTCTTTTGACCATTTGATTCGCGACGCGGATGACTTGGCCATATTTATCCATTACGTGGAAGAGAATCCGGTCGTGGCCGGATTATGTGCGAATAGCCATGATTGGCAGTGGAGCAGCGCATTTGTAAAGAAAAATACTACGTGATGCCAGTGCAGGCGGGCCGCCTGCACCACAATGGTTGCGTCCGCGCACATTTCCTCTAAAATGCGCGTGCTTTAGATCGCTCATTTCTTTAAACGGAGCCGCGCCTGCCGCATGAAAATTCACGCCATCCTGTTTGTTTTCTTTTTTTCCATTACAGTGCTTGCCGGAGAAGATAAACCGCCGGCGCCTCCGGATACCGCGACGGCGCCGAAGCCGAAAACGCCGGCTGAAAATGTGACGCCCAAGCCGCTGACGCCGCCGAACCCGCCGGCGCCGAAACCCGTCCCGGGGATGGCGAGCGAACTCAATCTGCTGGTGACCGATCTGTTGAATGGCGATGCGGCGAAACGCGACGCGGCGGGGAAGGGGCTGGTTGCGAAGGGCCAGCCGGCGCATCGGATTCTGGGGCAGCTTATCAATAACGCGGATGCGGACGTGGCCAAACGCGCGAAGGAGATTCGCGAGCAGATTGAGAAGCGCGGGATTCAGTTGTATCAGGATGCGTCGCTGCTGCAGTCGAAGCTCGACAGCGCGCCGCTGACTCCTGCGAGCCTTGATGAAGTGCGCAAGGCCTGGCTGGTTGTGGGCGCTTACGCGGCGCAGAACGAGATTCGCCAGGCGGCAGTGCAGGCGGCTCAGATGATCAAAGCGCGGCAGGACGGCGTGGAGGCGGCTAACAAAAGCATTGCGGACAGCGACGCGCAATTGGCCGCGAATCCAGCGTCGCCGCTGATCCGCGCGTCGCTCCAGATGGCGCGTGCGGAGGCGCTTCAAGCGCTGCAGCGTTTTGACGAGGCGTTGAAAGCGGCGCAGGACGCGTACGAAGACGGCGGCAAAGACTGGCGGCGCGCGCCGGAGGCGCTGCGCGCGCAGGTGGAGTTGCAGCAGCGGAAATTGGATAACGCGAAAGTCGAAGCGCTGTGCAAAAAAATTGTCGCCGACTATGCGGATACCTTCGAAGCGCGATTCGCGTATGGCGTGCTGGCCGATTCGGACATGTACGTGGAAGACAAACGCTGGGACGAGGCGGTTGAGGCGGTGAAGAAGTTCATCGGCGCCTGCCCGCTGGAAGAGGACGCGCAGGACGCGGCGGACAAATTGCTCGAGCAGCTTTTTACAAAGAATCGCGACTATCCGCGGACATACGGATTTGCGGGATGGCTCAAAGGGAGGCTGCCGCTGAGCCGCTTGAAGCCCGACATGCTGCTGGCGCTGGCGTATTGCAGCGAATACGCGATGAAGGATTACGCGAAAGCGGAAAGCATTTACAAACTGCTTGCCGCGCAGTTCGCCGACAGCGACGAGGCCAAAGCCGTGAAGCTCGATGCGATGATTGCGCGGGTGAAAGCGCGCGCCGAGGGGAAATTGCCGAAAGAGCCGAAGGCCACCGACGAAGGCGCCGCGGGAGTGCTCGCGCAATTTTTGGCGGCCGTGCGCGCGAAGGACGCCAAAGCGCTGACGGCGGTGCTTCCGGAAGCGGAGGCGGCGAAAGCTGAAGAGATGCTTAATGAGGAGGAAAGCGAGCTAGTGGCAAACGTGACGTTCGCGGATTACACAATCAAGAATGAGAAGGCTGAAGAGAACAAAGCGGATTTGACGCTGGATTATTATGACCGAGCCGGCAACGCGCCGCAGACCGTCGCGCAGAGGGCGGTGAAGGAGAAGGGCGCTTGGAAGATTCAGTGGGACGATCCGGAAGCGCAATTGCATCCGGCGCCGAAGAAGCCGAAAGTTGAGATGAAGGTGGTGCCGCCGAAGTGAAATTTAAAATTTAAAATTCAAAATTCTGAAAATCCAAGATAACTTCTCGCGGCAACGCCAAATTCTCTCGTCAAATTGCGCGTTAGTCTTGCCGATAATCTCCGCAGCGAATTTGCGGAGAGTTGCGTGAATGGGCGCGTGGTTATCAAAACTCTGGGACAAGCTGCTCCAGGACTATTTCGCGAGCTTCGACGTTCGCGCATGGGCGGCATTCTGCCATCACGTCATTAATTCGCTCCTCGCTTTTTTTCTCGCATGGCTGCTGATTCGCAGCGCGAAATTCGTCATCGTGCGGTTGGAACGGCGCGTGGATCTTATCCACGGATCGGCGCATCGGCGGCGGATCGAGACGATCACGTCGCTGATGTTCAGCGTGGTGAAATACGCGCTGTATTTCGCCTGCCTCGTCTGGATTCTGGGCGAATGGGGCGTCAACACCGAATCGCTGGTCGTCGGGACGGCGGTGGTCGGCGCGGCGCTGGGGTTTGGCTGCCAAGGGATCGTACAGGACGTGATCACGGGCTTGTCGATGCTGGCGGAAGGGCAGCTTTCGGTGGGCGATTTTGTGGAGATCAACGGCAAAGCGGGCGCGGTCGAGGAAGTCGGGTTGCGCGTGATCAAAATCCGCGACTCGTTCGGCGTGCAGCACGTCATCTTCAACCGCACGATTACGGTGGTCAGTAATTTCACGTCGGGCAGAATGGCAGCGCTGGTGGATGTAGCCGTCGAGAATGCAGAGGCCGGCGAGAAGGCGGCGATTGTCGCAGAGCGCGTGTGCCACGATATTGCGAGCGAACTGCCGTTTTTTCCTGCGGCGCCCATTGTCGAAGGCGTCAAGAGCAGTTCGACTGGCGACGTGTACGTACGCATCAGCGCGGTGGTGCTGCCCAAGCAGGACTTGGTGCTGCGCACATCTTTTTCGGACCGCTTGCGCAGCGCGTTTGCGGCGGCGGGGATCAAAATTCCCGGCGACCGCGTGCGCATTTCGTTTGTGAGCAATTTATTTAAGGAAGCGGTGGACCGAGGAAAACGCAGCGGGCTATTTGCGGCGCCGGCGATGCCCACGAAGACCGGGCGCGGATTGTAGCCGCTGAACGCGCATCTCCTTTGCGATGCGCATCCTTTTATGACAAGGATGCGACCGTCCTAACCATATTTAATTCAATAAACCTTCGGGATAGTACGCTCGACTTGCATTCGGAGAATTCGAATGAACAAGCAACGTGCCGGCGTGATCGCATGGAGTGCGTGGGTGTTTTTTTTGCCGTTTGCAGCGCAGTGCGCGACGGTGAATTTGCAGGCGGTTCGCGATGCGTCGATGTATTCAGACAATCCGAACAACAGCAACGGGGCGGGGAGTCTTTTTTCCGGCGCGGCGGGGGCGCGCGGGATACGGCGGACGCTGATCGGGTTCGATCTGACGTCGCTGCCGGCGAATGCGGTGATTCAATCGGCGCAGCTTCAGCTCAATGTCATCAAGATCTCCAACAACAATCCCGGCGCGACGGATTTTTTGCTGTACGTCGTGACGGCTCCGTGGGCGGAGGGAACGACCTTTGGAGGGGGAACCGGCTCGCCGGCGGCGCCGGGCGATGCAACGTGGGCGTACAATTCATTTCCGGCGTCGATGTGGACGAATCAAGGCGGAGATTTTGTCGCCACTGCGTCCGCGACGACTAGCATGAATCTGGCGGGCCCGTACACGTGGGCGACGAGTCAGATGGCCGCGGACGTGCAGGGCTGGGTCGCCAATCCGGCCAGCAACAACGGCTGGATTTTGCTGGGGGGCGAGACGGCGCCGTTTTCGGCCAAGGAGATGGCCAGCCACGAATTCGGGGCGAGCGGCCCGATGCTGACGATCACATACACGACCGGCACAGTGGCGCTGGGTAATTTCTGGATCGGCAACGATTCAACGCGCGGCGGAGACGGGACGTGGAGCGCGACGGGCGGGACGGCGTGGTCGGCGACGGACGCGGACGGGCAGACGGGCCTTGGGTGGGATCAGACCAAGACCGCGACATTCGGCGGGACGGCGGCGGCGAGCGCGGTCAGCGTGAGCGGAACGGTGAACGCGGGCAACGGGATGCTCTTTACGCAGAGCGGGTATACGCTTAGCGGCGGGACTATCAATCTGGGCGGTGCGACGGCGGCGATCAACACGATCAGCGTGAACAGCGGCGCGGCGGTCTTCACTTCGGCGCTCAGCGGCAGCAATGGAATGACGAAGGCCGGCAATGGGACGCTGACGATCAACAGCAGCAGTTCGTATTCAGGCGGCACGCAGATTTCAGCGGGAACTTTGCGCGGGACGGGCACGCTGCTGAACACGACGGTGACGACATCGTCCGCGGGAAGCCTTTGGCCGGGGATTGCGACGGTGGGGAGCGCAGTGAGCGCGAACGGGAGCGAATCGCTTTCGGTCGCGGGGTTGGACATGAGTGCAGGCGGCGTATTGAAGATTGCGCTCAATACAAGCACCGCCAACAGCACGCAGTCGCTCATTGTTACGGGTTCGACCTGCCAGCTTGGCGGGACGCTGTCGCTAGGCGTTCCGGCGGGCGCATCGAGCGCGAATGCGTACACAGTTTTAAGCAGCGGCGCCGGCGCAATTTCCGGAACGTTTTCGACGGTAATGTTGAACGGCGCTGTGGTGACGGGGACGACGCCAGTGAAGGTTCAATATTCGGCGAGCGCGGTGACGGTGACGCTGACGGGCGGAGTGACGCCGGTGAAGATTGGTTCGTTCGGGGCGAAGGCTTGTGGCGCGGGCGTGATGGTTGAATGGGAATGTTTGTCGGAGTTTCAGAATCTCGGATTCAACGTCTACCGGCGTAATTCAAAATTCAAAAATCAAAATTCAAAATTGGCGAACGGATGGACGCGCGTGAATTCGAGCTTGATCGCGGGGCGGATAACGAATGCGGATGCGAAGACATATCGCTTTTACTATTGGCCGGAGCCGGGCGTGTATGAGTACAAATTGGAGAGTATGGACGTTCACGGCGAAGCAGAGGCATCTGCGCGGCTGGCGGGGCCGGTGGCGGTGGATGCGATGGCAGCGAACGCGCTTGAGGACGCCGACGCACCCACAATATTATTCGATAATGCGGCAAGCAAAATGGTCCCGATAGGGCTGATGGGGCCTATGGGGCCTATAAGCCCTATAGGGCCTATGAGCGCGATGCGAGCACCTAATGCGGGTTCGGACGCGCAAGGGATCGCGGAGGGGATCGCCGGCCCGTCCGACAATGTTGCGGCCGCGATGCGATGGTTTGGCGGAGGCGCCATCGGCGCAGGAAACTTCACAGCCGCGAAAGTGCTCTACCGCGCGCCGGGCGTGATGCTAATTCCGCGGGCGCTGCTGCCGGCGGGGTTCGATGCGGGGCATGTCGGCATTTTGCGTGAGGGCCGTGCGATGCCGGCGCTGGCGCTTACGGACGACGGTCTGCTGGTTTACGCGTCAGGGTATCGGGACGATTACACGGACAGAGATGCGATTTTTCTGCGCGCGGCGAATGCGCCGACAGCAGTGGGTGTAGCGGCGCGCGCGCAGGGTTTGTTCGATGGCGCGCAACAAGCGGTCACGCAATCGCCGGCCACAGTGGCCGTCGAGTATCACGACGTTTATTTCGATTACAATTTGCGGCCGTACACGTTTGCGCCGTGGTTTTCGAGCCAGTATTTGACGGATGGGACGACGCAGAATTTCGCGCTGAATGTCCCGCTCCCTTGCGGTCGCGGCTCGCCAGCGGCGCTCACGGTGAATCTGTGGAGTTTGACGGAGACCGACGGCATCGCGCCGGATCATGCGTTAAATGTGGCCGTCAACGGAACAAGCGCGGGTCAGGTCATTTGGAGCGGCGGGAATCAAGCGATGCAATTCAGCTTTCAGATTCCGGCGGGTGTGCTTATTAATGGTGCGAATCAAATTGAATTGACGACGCCTCCATTGGATGGCGTGAGCAGCCAGATTGCGTTTTTGCATTCGCTGAGCGTGAGTTACACGCGCGAGTTGGACGGTTCGAAGCCGTTGGATGTGTACAACTTTGGCGCGCAGGCGGAATTGTTTGAAATCGGCGGCGTGACGAGCGCCGAGGCGTGGGTGGTGGACGCGCGATTCCCCGAGCGCGCGGCGCTGATCGCGTACGAAACTCAAGCGCAGGACGACGGCACGTTCGTGCTGCGCTTTGTTGCTCCGGCTGGCGGCGCGGGGCATTTTGTGGTCGCGCCCGCAGGACAGGAGAATGTGCCGTTGGCGGTGAGTCGGCGGCAAGTGAGGCCGATGAAGGCGACGAGTTATGTGGCAACCGGGCCGGCGCAATTTGGTGCGGGCGTGCAGCCGCTGCTGGCTGAACATGCCAAAGAAGGCTTGCGCGGCGCGTTCGTGGATCAGGAGCAGCTTTTCGATTACTACAACTTTGGGCGCTACGGACCGGTGGGAATTCAGAACGCAGTGCGTGCGGCGCGGCCCAAGTATCTGCTGCTGCTGGGGCGCACGACTTACGACTACCGCAATTACAGCGGGTTGAACGTTGATCCGCTCTGCCCGACGTTCTTGGTTTCGACGACGGCGTGGGCGCAAGCGACGAGCGATTCGCTTTTCGGCGATCTTGGGCGCGGCTATCCGGAAGTGGCGGTGGGGCGGCTGCCGGTGAATGACGAGAGCGAATTGCGCGGCGCGGTGGCTCACGTGCTCACGAACAACGGTCTGTCGTCCGGTTTTCGCGTGCATGCGGTCGCGGATAAATTCGACGCAGCAGCCGGCGATTTTGCGAGCGAAACGGACGCGATCGTGCAGGCGCATCCGGATTTGGCGTGGCAGCGCAATTATCTGGGCGTCACGGTTCAAACGTCGCCGGAAGTCACGGCGGCGATGACGGACGCGGCGAACGGCGGCGCGGATGTGCTGCTGTACGTTGGGCACGGCAATGCGCTGCGGTTGGGAAATGAAACGCCGCGGATTTTGGACATCGATTCGGTGACGGCGTGGACGGGGCATGGCGTTTTTTTGCAATCCACGTGTACGGGGAATTGGATGGCGAAGGACGAAAGCGGTTATCGAAGCATCGCCATTCAAGCGCTCACGCAGCTGCAGGGTGGGATCAGCGCGAGCATCGGGACATCGACGTACATGAATTCCATGTACGCGACTGAGTTCATGAGCCAGTTGCTGGGTAACGCGGGAACGTATACGCGGTGGGGAGATGCGTTGCTGAAGACGCAGCAATGGGCGGGCGCGAAGGGCGGGGGGTACTACGGGGATTTGATGCGGACGGAACAGATGTTTGGGGATCCGGCGATGGGGACGGGACAGAAGTAGGGAGTTGGGAGGTGGGGAGTAGGGAGAGCGGATGCGAGGACGGGCTAGGCGGACCTTTGTCTGAAGATTTTAACTTCCTTCAAGAGGCGGTTCGACAAGCGGTCCTTTTCGGTTTCGAGGTCGTGGCGCGTCTGCAGATTCATCCAAAATCCTTCGGACATTCCGAAATAGCGCGAGAGCCGAAGCGCAGTGTCGGCGGTCACTGCGCGCTTGCCGTGCACGATTTCGTTGATGCGGCGCGGCGGCACGCCGATTTCGTTTGCGAGGCGGTATTGGGTGAGCGACAGCGGCTTGAGGAATTCTTCAAGCAGCACTTCGCCGGGGTGGATGGGTGGGAGTTTTTTCTGAGGCATGATTGAGTTCCCTTCTAATGATAATCGACAAGTCCGACGTTCCAGGCGTTGCCGTCTTTCCAAACGAAGCAAATGCGCCATTGCTTGTTGACGCGAATGCTGTATTGATCGTCGCGGTCGCCCTTCAATTTTTCCAAACGGTTTGAAGGCGGAATTCTCAGGTCGTCCACCGACTCAGCGGCCGCGAGCACTTCGAGCTTGATGCGTGCGCGGTGCTGAATATCCTGCGGAATTCTGCGCGCCAACTCACGATGGTTGTCAATCCAAGGGATTGACATATTGACGCGCGCGTTCGCAATGCCACGCCCTCCCCTCACCCCGCGCAGGAGTACCTGCGTCGGCCCTCTCCCGGAGGGAGAGGGGAAACGGCAACTGCTCGCCGCGGTCACATGAGGCATTGATTATGCGCGGATCAATAAATTGATTGGTTAGAAGCCGACTTGGAAGGCGATGACGAAGCTGTCGTTTTTGACGTGGTGGAAATTGCGCTGGCCGCCGGCGGCGTGGTCTTCGGGGTTGCTCACGAAATTGTAGTTGGCTTGAATCTTGGCGTTGTGTTCTTGAATGTAGTAATTGATGCCGGTCGTGTAGACGGCGGTGTAGAAGCGGTCGGTCTTGGTCGGGTCGATCAAATCGGCGGTAAGGACGTTTTGGAAGGTTTGATAACGAAAGGCGACTTCGACGGGTTCGAGGCGCTTGGGCACGCCTTCCCAGACGCCTTTGGTGAAGCGATAACCGGCGGCGGCGTACCAACCTTGCACGGAAATGGTGCGCGCGTTGCTTTGGGCGAGGCCGCTGCCTGAGAAGGTGTTGGCGAAATCGGTGCCGCCGTTGCCGGTGAAATCGACTACCGTGCCGGGGGCGTTGCGGTCGCGGAACATGGCCCATTCGCCGCGCGCCCAGAGGCCTTTGAAACAACCGCCCGGTGCGTAGTAGCCCCACGCGTCGTTGCGCATCGCCCACGTTTTGCGGCGTTCGAGGCCGTTGATCGGGTCGGCAATGGGGTCGTTCACGCCGGTTTCGCCGTGGTAGCCGAATTCGCTGGAGACGCCGATTTCCATGTCGCCCCAGCATTCGCTGGCGAGCGGGCGGACGAGCATGCGCAGGGCGATGTCCTTGGAATCGTTGGTGTCGGAGCGGTTGCCGCCGTCGCCGTTGGAGGCGAAATAATCCTGCGCGCCGTTGAAGGCGCCGGCCCAATATTGGAAGCGGTCGTTCCACCAGAAGCCATGAATTTGCGCGCCGATGTCGCGGTAGTTGGTCGCGTAACCGATGAAAGAGCGTTCGACGAAATCCAACTGTGCGTCGCTGCGCAGCCCTTCTTCGCCGAAGGGAGGCAGGAACAAGCCGACTTGGAAATCGTGGTGCCAGTCGAAATCGCCCGGGCAGCCGGGATCGTTGTGGAAATTGATGTAGGCGTCCTGCAACATGCGGTTTGGCGTGCCCAAACCGCCTTGAATGTTTTGGATGGGAAGGAAATTGCCGAGGCCGGCGACACCGCCGACGGCGTTGACATCGATTTGCGGCGCGACGTTGTTGTTGCGTTTGAAGATCGAACCGCCGATGGCTTGGTTGTCGGTGACCAGCGGGAAAGTGTTGTTCTCGGCGGCGGGGTCAATCATCATGTACGCGGTGACATAGGCGTTGGCTTTGAGCGTGAAGCTCAATTGCGCGCGGCGGACCTCGAAGGAACTGTTGTCGTTGGCGACGTTGGTGTCGAGGATGCCATTGGCGGGATCGTCGAAGAGTCCGCGGTTGTCTTTTTGGTAGGCGGCGAACCAGACTTGGACGAGGCCGCCGATTTGCAGTTTGCCATCGGCGGTTTTGACTCGACCGTCGTTTTTCTTTTCGAGCGCCTGATCGACTTTGCTGGTGGTGTTGCGGGACTGTTTGCTTTTGGCGAGTTCGTCTTTGAGGGCGTCGAGTTCGGCCTTGATCGCTTCGGCTTCTTTTTCAAGCGCGGCCTGATCTTCGCCGCACCAGGCGGTGCGCGACAACAGCGCGACGCAGAGCAGCAACGCGATTGCAGGGCGCAGATTGGCCATCGAGAACTTCTCCGCGGATTGTGGAACGTGATTAAGCTAACCGGGGCGAGCGTGAATTCCAGCACAAATCGGGAATGTTTTTCACGCGCGAAAGAATAGGACCTATGGGGCCTATAGGACCTATAAGGACTATGAAAAGACCGCTTCGCGATTTCAAATTTGCATTTTGCATTTTGAAATGAACGCGGCTGCGTTATAGTTTTGCGGCATCAAATTCAGAGACAATGAACGAAGCGCGGCCGCGCTGCGATTTTTTTCGGGAGCGGCTGCATTGGATTTTGCATGGCGATATCGACCCTTGTTTTCTGGCTGATCGTGTTGTTTACGGGCGGCAGCGCGCTGGTGGTGGTGAGCGCGCGGAATATTTTGCACGCGGGCTTTGCTTTGGCGACGGCGTTTCTGGGGGTCGGGGCGCTGTATGTGTTTTTGCACGCGGATTTTGTCGCGGCGGTGCAGTTGATCGTGTACGTCGGCGGCATTCTGGTGCTGATCATGTTCGCGATCATGTTTTCGTCGAACGTGGCGGAAGACACCAGCGCGGAACGCCGCGGGTCGTTCGCGATGGGAACGGGCGGGCTGGCGGCGGTGCTGGTGTTCATTGGGATTTTTTTGATGGTGCGGCGGTTGGAGAAACCGCTTGCCGAGCACAACCAATACGCGGCGGTGGATTATTCGAATACGGTAGGGGTGCAGTTCGATAATCTAAGCAGCGAAGAGAAAACGCGGCTCGAAAACAGCAACAAGATTTTGAATCCGGGCGACGGAGAGAAGCCCGCGGACGAGTTGAGCAACGCGGAATTGAAGGAGCGCATCGACAAGGCGGGCTTAAAATCGGACGACGCTGAGGCGCTGCTGAATTTGTACAAGCGCCAGCGCAGCCACTATGGGATTGGGCATAAGTTGATTGGGGAATACATCCTGCCGTTTGAGGTGGTGTCGATTCTGTTGCTGGCGGCGCTGGTGGGGGCGGTGGTGATTGTGAGGAAAGAGTTGAACTGACGCAGGACGGGCTGCCAGCCCGTCCAGCACGACAAACTGGACGGGCTGGCAGCCCGTCCTACTTGGACGAAATGCTATGGAGTGGATTACGGGCGGGCCTAACGTGCTGACGAATTACCTCATTTTGTCGGGGTTTTTGTTTGCTTGCGGGATTTTTGCGATGGTGTCGCGGCGCAATGCGGTGGGGATTTTGATGGGCGTTGAGCTGATCTTGAACGCGGCGGGGATCAACTTCGTGGCGTTTTCGCGCTTTGGGCACGACAAGATCGGCGGCGATCATCTGGACGGGCAGATTTTTACGCTGTTTATCATTATTCTCGCGGCGGCGGAAGCGGCGGTGGCGCTGGCGTTGGTGCTGGCGGTGTTCCAGACGCACAAGACGATTGCGTTGAATGACGTGGATGAGATGCAGATGTGAACGCGCACTAGGTGCAACTTTTTCACGCAAAGGCGCAAGGGAACGGCACGCGAAGGGCGCAAAGAAAGAAGGAAGGGTGCGCAAAGTGCAACTTTTGCACGAGATTCGAGAGCGCCATTCCGCCTAAAGGCGGGACTACGAACAATGTGCAACTTTTGCACGAGTTTTGAATTGAGTTAAAGAACGAATGGGCGACATTTACATACAACTGCCGACGTTGATCTTATTCACGCCTCTGCTTGGGTTTGCCGTGATTTTGTTCTTCGGCAAGTGGCTCGATAAGATTGCGGATCGGATCAGCATTGCGGCGATGGGATTTGCGTTCCTGTGCTCGGTGTGCTTGTTTATCCATGTCGCGCCACAAGGTGCAAGTTTGCAAGGGCATCCGATCACGCGAACCTTTTCGTGGATCAACATCGGTGGCGTCGATTTGCAGATGGGGTATTTGATCGACCAGTTGTCCGCATTTTTCTGCTGCGTGGTGACGGGACTGGCGACACTCGTGCTGGTTTACTCCATCTTTTATATGCACGGCGACAGCATGTACCGGCGCTATTTTGGGTTCATGTGCTTCTTCTGCTTTGCGATGCTCGGCATCGTGCTTTCCAACAACCTATTAATGACGTACGTCTTCTGGGAACTGGTCGGATTGGGCAGCTACTTCCTGATTGGGTTCTGGTTCTACAAGCCGGTCGTGGCGAAGGACCATCATTATCAGGAGTTGAAGGCGTCATACGCGACGGGCATCGACGAGCGTTATCTTTCGCCGGCTCACGCGCAGAAAAAAGGCTTCGTGATGAACCGCATTGGCGATTTTGGCTTCGCGATCGGCATCGGGTTTTTCTTCGCGACGATGTACGCCGTGAACCGCAAAGGCGGGCCGCTGAATTTCGACGCGCTTTACCAAGCCAAACAGGATGGCGTCTTCAATCAGATCACACTGCTCGGCTTAAGCGGCAACACGCTGCTGACGCTGGCTGGCATCTTCACGTTCATGGGCGCGATGGGCAAGTCGGCGCAGTTCCCTCTGCACACGTGGCTGCCTGACGCGATGCAGGGGCCCACGACCGGTTCGTCGATTATCCATGCCGCGACCATGGTCGCCGCGGGAGTGTACATGACCGCGCGCATTTCGCCGCTGCTGACGGACGGCTCGGCGTTTTTCGTGGCGATCATCGGCGGGATCACCGCGTTTCTGGCGGCGACGATGGCGCTGGTGCAGTGGGACATCAAAGCGGTGCTGGCGTATTCGACGATTTCGCAACTTGGCTACATGATGATCGGGTTGGGCGCGGGGGCGTACACGTCGGGCGTGGCGCATCTGTTCACGCACGCGATTTTCAAATGCATGCTCTTCCTCTGCGCCGGCTCGGTGATTCACGCCTGCCACCATTTGCAGGACATGAATCGCATGGGCGGGCTGAAAAAGAAAATGCCTGTCACCTATCTGACGATGCTCGCCGGCACGCTGGCGATTGCAGGCGTTCCCTTCTTCAGCGCGTTTTATTCGAAGGACGCGATTCTCGCCGGTTCGCTGGCGCGCGCGCTGCACATGGGCGGCATCCATTATCTGCCGTTCATTCTCGGCATCGTGACCGCCGGCCTCACCACCTTCTATATGTTCCGGCTGATCTTCATGACCTTCCACGGCGAACCGCGCGACCAGCACATTTACGAGCAGGCGCACGAATCGCCGGCCCTCGCGACGGTGCCGCTCTGCATTCTCGCGACGCTGTGCCTCGGCTTCTGGTGGGGCGGGCATTTCATCGGCGGCGACATCATTCCCGCGCCGTATCTGCGCGCGGACGTGACGGCGTTTGAAATGAAAGGCGAAAAAGTCGAGACGAGCGTCGTCAAAAGAGGCTGGGTCGATGCGCTGATGGTTTCTCCAGCGAGTTTGGAGGCGAAATACAGCGAAGAGAAAATGCCGCCGGTCGAAGAAGTCGAAGAAGCCGAACACATGGAAGAGCACCATCATCTGGGGCATAAAATTGCGACGGGGCTTTCGGTGGTGATGTTGGTGCTCGGCTGGCTTGTAGCGATGGCGATGTATGTGAAGAAATCGGTTTCGCCGGACAATCTGCTCAAAGTCGGCGCGCTGCGCGGCGCGTACGATTTATTTAGTCAATTGTGGTACTTCGACCGTGTGTATCAGGACGGCATCGTGCCCGCGGCGAAATGGGTCAACCGCAAATTCTGGCAGTTCGACGCGGCGATTCTCGACGGCATTCTGGTGGACGGCTGGAGCATCGTGGTGAAAAGCATCTCGGGCGTGGCGCGTTTCATGGACAACTGGTTCGTGGACAAGTGCGTCGATTTCTTCGGCTGGGTGACGGCGCTCGCCGGCGTCTTCGCGCGGATTTTGCAATACGGGCGGATTCAGTATTACGTGTGCGTGACGTTCGGCGTGGTGGCGGTGGTGCTGTTGTGGCTGATGCTGGCGATGCCGAAGTGAACGGCGAGATTCAAGATTCAAGGGTTAACGGGTTCAAGATTCAACGATTGAGAGCGATTTGAAAAACGGCGATTGGTTATTGTTGATTTTTGATTTTTGATTTGAGGCACCGCTTGTTGAAATCACAAATCAACAATCAACAATAAACAATCAACAATCAACAATTGCTGTAGATCAGTGTTGAAGTGGCTGCTTGCTGACAAACGGGCTGAGAAAACAAAATGGAATTTCCTCTTTTAAGCTTGTACGTCTTTGCGCCGGTGCTGGGCATGGCGGCGGTGCTGTGCATTCCGTCGAAGTACAGCGACATCGTCAAGACCACGGCGGCGGCGTTCGCGGCCATTCCGCTGATCATCGGCATCTACCTCTTCTTCGCGTTCCGCGACACCGGGACGATTCATTATTACGAAAGCCATTTGTGGTTGGGCAGTCTCAACGCGTATTACAAATTGGGCATGGATGGATTGTCGGCGCCGATGCTGGTGTTGAGCGGGCTGGTGGGATTCATTTCGGTCGTCGCAAGCTGGGGCATTGACAAGCAGGTCAAAGGTTATTTTGCGCTGATTCTGCTGCTGCTCGCGGGAATGAACGGCGTGTTCTGCGCACTGGATTTTTTCCTCTTCTATGTGTTCTGGGAACTGATGCTGCTGCCGATGTACTTTTTGATCGGCATCTGGGGCGGGCCGCAGCGCGTTTACGCGGCGATCAAATTCTTTTTGTACACGATGGCCGGATCGGTGCTGATGCTGGTGGTGATGCTGGCGACGTGGTATTGGTCGGATGCGCAGTATTCGGCGCCGGAACACCAAGTTTACGCAAAGAAGATGGCGCTGGCGGTTTACGAACCATTCATCAAGGATCTGGCTGAGTCGAAGGACGCGAAGCTCGACGACTTGATGCAGAAGCACATGATCGATTCGACGGCGGCGGAGAACATCAAAGCGCATCTCGACGATTTCAAAGCATCCGTAGCCGCAACGGGCACGGCGAAAGACGAAGCGGTGAAGAAAATTCCGCTGGAGCGCACCTTCGATTTCATCCAGCTCAAAGCGCGCTTCGCCCTCTTTCTCGGCAAAATTAAATTCATCGGTGAGCACACGTTTGCGTTCCTGATGTTCCTTTTCCTCTATGTGGCGTTCGCGATCAAAGTGCCGGTCTTCCCGTTCCACACGTGGCTGCCGTGGGCGCACGTCGAAGCCCCGACGGCGATTTCGGTGATCCTGGCCGGCATTCTGCTGAAGATGGGCGTGTACGGTTTTTTGCGGATTGCGTATCCGATCTTTCCGACGGCGGCGGTGTTGTACGCGGTGCCGATTGCGCTCTTTGGCGTCTTCAACATTTTGTACGGCGCGTGCTGTGCAATGGCGCAGGACGATTTGAAAAAGATCGTGGCGTATTCGTCGGTGTCGCACATGGGCTATTGCATGTTGGGCCTTGCAGCGCTGACGACGGCGGGCATGACCGGCTCGGTGTTGCAGATGTTCAACCACGGCACATCGACGAGCATGATGTTCCTGCTGGTCGGCGTGATCTACGACCGGGCGCATCATCGAGACGTGAACCGCTTCGGCGGGCTTGCCGCGCAGATGCCGCGCTACGCGGGGATTTTCACGGTGGCGCTCTTCGCGTCGATGGGCTTGCCGGGATTGTCCGGATTTATCAGCGAAATTCTGGTCTTCCTCGGCGCGTTCAATTCCAATCTCGGCAGCGGCGCGTGGGCGCGGCCGCATGTGGATTTCACACTGCTGACGGCGATTTCTGCGATTGGCGTGGTGCTCACGGCCGCGTATCTGTTGTGGATGATGCAGCGGGTGTTCTTCGGGCCGCTCAATGAAAAATACAAAGGCTACGCGGACTTGTCCGGGCGCGAGATGTTCACGCTGGTGCCGCTCGTGGTCGTGGTGATTGCGCTGGGCGTGTATCCGAAGCCGCTGATCGACTTGACGCAGACGTCGGTGAAGGTGTTGCAGGACCACGTTGTGGCGAGCGCGGCGAACAAAGGGTTGAAGTCGTCGGAGAAGCAGGCGGAGGGCGTGGCGGAGAATTCAAAATTCAAAATTCAAGATTCAAAATTGGCGGCGGAGCAGAATTCAAAATTCAAAATTCAAAATTCAAAATTGGCGGCGGAGAAATGAACGATTAAAAATGCAAAATCAGTCTTGTCCAGAATGCTTGCGCAATTCATAGGGAAACGCGGGCGATAACCTGCAGCCCGTTGTGCCGCCCTTTCAGGGCTCTCACGATGCGGACGACGGAACCCAGGGCTTACGCCCTGGGCTAGGATGTGTCGCCCCTTCGGGGCTGAATTCCGGCGCTCACTTGCGCTCGCCGATCTTGGGTGGCAGCGATGCAAAATGGAAAAGAAACAGCGTGGACGATGGCTTGAGCGGCCTGTGGAGTTAAGGGCGAACGAAAAGGAAAAGAAATTGGAAATGAAAAATGCAAGATGAACCGCGGTTGCATGTGGCTGCGTTTCATTTTGAATTTTGAATTTTAAATTTTGAATTGAGAAATGGAACATTTCTTCAAACTCATCGGCAGCAACATGAGCGACACGGGCGCGGTCGCGCCGGAGATCATGGTCGTCGCCACGTTTTTGATGGCGATGATTTTCGATTTCGCGCTCTCGCACAACCACCGCCAGAGCACCGGCTGGTTGTGCGTCACCGGGCTGGTCATGGCGCTGTGGCTGAACATGAAAGTCAATCACGGCTTTTTCAGCGGCGGCGCGGGCACGCGCGAAGCGTTCTCCGGCATGATCGTCTCTGATTTTTACGGCTCGGCGTTCAAAACGATTCTGCTGGTCGGAACGATCGTCTCAGTGATCATGGCGATTCACGCGAAGGAATTGCACGGGAAGAATCATGGCGAATTTTATCTGCTGCTGATTTCGGTTTGTCTCGGCGGGATGTTCCTCTGCTCGGCCACGAATCTGCTGATGATTTATTTGTCGCTCGAAGCGCTTTCCGTCGTGAGCTACGCGATGGCCGGCTACCTGCGCCGCGACCGCAAAAGCGCGGAGGCCGGAATCAAATATGTGATTTACGGCGCGATGGCGTCGGGGATCATGATTTACGGCATGTCGTATTTGTACGGGATCACGGGCACGCTCAACCTCTATGGAGCCGAAGGCGAACCGGGCGTGGCGCGGCTCATCCTTGCATTCAAAACCGGCGAGGTTCCGGCCGCGGGAGTGATCGCGGTGCTGGCGATGGTGTTCTCCGGGTTCCTCTACAAAATCGCCGCCGCGCCGTTCCATTATTGGGCGCCGGACGTGTACGAAGGTTCGCCGACGACGGCCGCGGGATTTTTTTCGGTCGTGCCGAAAGCCGCCGGATTCGCGGCGCTGATTCGCACGGCGTTTGCATTTTTCCCGCCGCACGCGAGCGCGGAATCGCTGATCAAAACGCCGGGCGTCGAACACGTCGTCATGTTCCTCTCGGTGCTGACGATGCTGATCGGAAATCTCGCGGCGCTGGGACAGACAAACGCGAAACGCATGTTGGCGTATTCGTCGATCGCGCACGCCGGTTACATGCTCGCGGGATTGACGGTGCTGCAAGGCTCCGACCCGTTGCATCCAACCGACGGCACCGCGCCGATTTTATTTTATCTCGGCGCGTATCTGTTGATGAACCTCGGCGCGTTCCTGGTGCTCGTGGCGATGGAAAATATTTTCGGCGGCACGGACCTGCGCCACCTGCGCGGCGCGATTCGGCGCGAGCCGGTGCTCGGCACGGCGCTCATTATCTTTCTCTTCAGCCTCACGGGCCTTCCGCCGCTGGCGGGATTCATGGGCAAATGGTTCATCATGGTCGAGCTGGGAAAAAGCGCCCATTATGGAATGATCGTCTGGATTGGACTCAACTCGGTGATCAGCCTCTATTATTACATGCGTATCGCCAAAGCCGTGGCGATCGACACGCCGGACGAAGGCAACGAGCCGAAAGGGCGCACGCCGTTCTCGTACAATTTCCTCGCCGTCGCGCAGAGTCTCGCGCTGCTGGCGCTGTTCGTGTTCTCCGAACCGGTGATGAACGCGTGCCGGAAGGCGTTTGCGGGGCTGGGGAATTGAAGGGCAGGAGTCAGGGGTCAGGAATCGGGAGTCAGAAACGGCGGCAAATCGCTGCGCGGCTTTTTTCTGATTCGATCCGATTCATCGAAGCGAAACTTCCAGCGCTTGGACGAGGCGTTCGCATTCCTCGCGCGAATGGGCGGCGCTGAGGCTGATGCGCAGGCGCGCGGCGCCGAGTTTTACGGTCGGGTAGCGCACGGCCGGCACAAAAAATCCGCGCTCGAAAAGAGCTTCCGCACAGTCGAGCGCGCGCTGTTCATTGCCGACGATAGCGGGGACGATGGCGCCTTCCGTCGAGGGCGTTGGGAATTTCAGGCGCTGCAATTCGGCGCGGAGGTACGCGCTGAATTCGCCGACGCGCGCGCGGCGTTCGGGTTCGGCGTCGATCAGCGCGAGCGCTTCGAGCGCGGCGGCAGCGCTGGCGGGCGTGAGCGCCGTTGAAAACATGTGGGCGCGGCCAGTGAGAATCGCGCGAGAAATTTTTTCGGAGGCGCAGACGAATCCGCCCTGCGCACCGAGCGCTTTTGAGAGCGTGCCGAGCACGATCACGCGCTCTTTCATAGCGGCGCTCAGCGACGGCAGATCGACCAGGCCCCTTCCCCGCTCTCCCAACACGCCGGTGGCGTGGGCTTCATCGACCAGCAGCAGCGCGCCGTGGCGTTCGGCGAGCGCAAGAATTTCGGCGAGCGGCGCGGCATCGCCGTCCATGGAGTAGAGCGATTCGATCACGATCAGACAGCGGCGCGGGCTTTCTTTTTCCAGCAGCGCTTCGAGTTCGGAAACCTCGTTGTGAGCGAACGCGCGCACGCGCGCTCCGCTCAAGCGCGCGCCGTCGATGAGGCTGGCGTGAGCGAGTTTGTCGAGCAGCACTGAGGCATCGCCATCAGCGAGCGCGCCGATGGACGCGAGCGCCGCGTGAAAACCGGATGGAAAAATCAGCGCGCGTTCAGCGCCTTTGAATTCGGCGAGCGCGCGCGCAAGGCGTTCGTGAATGGTCTTGTGGCCGCAGATCAGCGCGCTGGCGGTGGCGCCCGCGCCGAATTCATCGAGCGCCGCTTTGGCCGCGGCGACGACGCGCGGGTGCGTCGAAAGGCCGAGGTAATCGTTGGACCCAAACGAAACCACCTCGCGCCCGCGGATTTTGAGACGAATGCCCGCGCCCTCGGCGATTTTCAATTCGCGCGCCAGGCCGTCCGCGGCGAGCGCGGCGCGGCGGGAGTCGAGGTGTGGGAGCCAGTCGGTCATGCGGGAGCCGATGAGTCCGATGACGTCGCGATCTTCGGTCCGCGCCGTTTGAAGAGCAATTCCATAATAAGCGCGACAAGCACTATTATCCCGACGGCGACGAGCGCATCCAGCGCCAGCGCGGTCCAATCCCAGCGCTCGAATTCCGGCGCGCGCAGCAGAGGCCGCGGCCAGCCCGGCGCGGCGGCGACGGTGTAGCCCGTCTCGCCCGATTGTGTCAGCGCAAACGTCTCGCGCGAACTGGCCGCGAGCAGTCCGCCTGTCGCCAATAGCATTCCGACACACGTGGACAAGTGCACACGAAACCATCGCCACAGCGCAAGCGCGAGCAACAGTCCGAGAATCAGCACGGCGGCGGTCAGGCGGAAAAGGGCATTGCGATTGAAACGAACAGTGAACGTGGCTGGCGGCGCTTCGCCGACCAGAAGGACGACTTCGCCGGGAGCGGAGCTCAAGCCTGCTGCGTCCGTTACGACCAATTCGAATTTGTAGTACCCCGCCTTGTAGATGCGCAGCCCGACTCTGTCCCTGGCCATGCTGGCCGTGTTGAGGGACAGGTTCTCTCCTGCGCTTTGCCGCCATTGGTAACGCACTGGCTGATTTGATCCAGTTGCGCTAGGCGATCCATCCAGGACTGCGATAGGCTGCTTGCCAGTCGCAGTGCGCACGGCGACGGCTGCATAAATAAATTTCTTCGCGACGCGGGCCACCGGCGCGCCGATGGCCACGGCCGCGGCCGGAGTTTCTGCGCGGCGCGGCTGTACGTCTGAATTTCGTCCGTCAGTCACAGCAAATTTTGGCGTTACGTCAAGTTCATAGTCGCCGTCGATCGTTGGAATCGGCGCCGCGAGCACTTCGCGCCAGGCAACGCCGGCTTCGAGCTGAACCAAGTTGCCATCCGCGTAAATCTCAACAGCGGCGGGCAACGGCAGATCGGTCTCCAGCGCTGTCTTGCCACCGCTCATCCATTTGAGATGCACCGCTTCCCAGCGGGCGACGCTCCCGTTTGCAAATCGTTCGCTATAGGGCAGTAGTCTAACGTGCAGCCGCATTTGGGCGCGCGCGGACGTGTCCAGCTCAACACGCTCAATGCTGGTGTAAAAACGGTCGCCGCCATTCTCGCCGGCGTTCGTGCGCTCGCCGAAAATGGCGCGGGCCAGCAGTGCGGCCAGGCAGCATCCGCGAACGAACGTCATGGAAAACCGTCGATTCGTGTGATTCGTTGTTCAAAACTACTCGCGCACTTCCACCGTCACCGTCACCGGATTCCCGCCGCGCGAGCCGTCGCTGACGGTCAGTTCGAATTTGTAGACGCCGGGGATGCGGATTTTCAGGCCGACCATTTTCTTGTCCATCTCTTCGCGGCGCAGGCCCAAGTCTTTGCCTTCGACCTGCTCCCACGCGTACCACATCGGCTTTTCCTTCGGGATGATGATGCTCGGTTCGGCGTTGAGCACGACCAGGCCTTTGGGCTTGGAGGTCAGGTAGCTGTCTTTGACCAGCGCGATCACGCCGACTTGCTTGGCGAGTTCCTCGAATTGCGTTCTGACTTCCGCGTCGTCGGGCTTGAGCGCCAACGCGCCGCGGAACATGAGTTCGGCTTCGTCCCAGTAATCCTGCGCGGCCTTTTTCGCGGCGTCTTTGGCTTCCGGCGTGGCGGCGGCGGTCACTAGAAGATTGCCCTTTTCGAGCGCGATTTTTCCGGCGGCCAGCGCGTCTTCGAATTTCGCCGGCACGGGCGGCATGACTTTCACTTTCTGCACGGGATCGCGCAGCGGTTCTTTGGGCGCGGCGGCCTGGCCGGCCACCTGTGGCGGGCGAACGGCAGGCGTGACCTTTTCCGAGTTGTCGTTCTCCAAATCCTTCACGGTCATCGTCGGTCGCGGAGTCTTTGGCCGCTCTACAGTCTTGACTTCCTCTTTCTTAGCGGGCGGCGTTTGTTGCCCCGTCAGATTTGCGGCAGCGGATTGCGTCGCGTTCGCCACTTCTTTAATTGCGCTTCCGGTCTTGATGGGGCTGACATCAGTCTTGGGCGTATCGGTTGTAGTGGTGGGGACGGACTTTTCGTTCGCCTTCGGAGCCGCATCGACCACCTTCGCGGGCTGTACTTTCTTTACGTCATCCGTGCCGGGGGCGGGCGGGATGAATGCCGTAGTATTCACTTCATTCTTCGTGTCCTTCACGGCCACGGGCGCTTCCGGCTTCGGTGCGGCTCCCGGCAATTTCAATGCAGCGGCGTGCGGGCCTTTCTGCAACTCGGCGACAAGTTTCACGTCAGGCGTGTAACCGAGTTCGACGAGCGCGTTGATGCGCTTGACCGCTTCGTCGTCCTTTTTCAGGCCGTGGAAAGAAGCAGCCAGGTCGCGCAGCAGGCGCGCGTCTTTGACGCCCGCGCCTTCCGCGTCTTTCTCCGCGGCGAGCAATTGTTGCACGGCGCCGTCGTAATCCTTCGCTTTGACCAGATACTTCTCACCCAACTGCCATTTCGATTCCCAGCCCACTTTTTCTTTGCCGAGCGAATAGCCCTGCATGTAGAAGGCGCGGGCCTGCTGCGCGCGGTCGAGGCGCATGTTGCAATGGCCGGCGTACATGAGCGCGGCGACGTTTTGGTCGTTGACCTGTATCACTTCGGTGAAGCGGTCGAGCGCGGCCGTGGTCGCGGCGCGGTCGAAATCGTCGGCGGTCGTGCCGGATTCAAAAAGCGCGATGCCCAAGTTCAGCGTCAGCGCTTCGTCGTTGGGCTTGGCTTTCAGCGCTTTCGTCAGAATCGCGACGGCGGCGGCGTTGTCGCCCTGCTTCATCAATTGAATGCCCTGTTGCACGGGGTCGCCAGCGAGCGCCGGCGCGGCGGGTTCGACTTTCTTGGATTCGACAGGCGGCGCGGCGTCGTGCGAAATCTCGGGCGGCTTGACTTCCGCCTTTGCGTCATTCTTTGCGACGGCGGGCGTTTCAATTTTCTTCTCCGCGACTACCGGCGGAGTGACTGGAGTTTCAGGCGGTTTCACGTCCTTTTTCGGATCAACTTTCACAAGCGCGGGCGCATCTTTCTTCGGTTCGACGACGGGCGGAGTCGCCGGAGTTTCTGGCGGCTTCACATCCTTTTTCGGCTCGACTTTTACAACTGTCTTCGGTTCGACACTTTTCTCGGCTGGCGAGAATTCGGGCTGCGTGGGCTCAACTTTGACATCCTTTTTCACAACCACTGTTTCTTCTTTACGCGGTTCGACGGGCGGCTTCGGTTCAACCGGCGCTTCATCCTTCTTCGGAATCACCGGCGGCGAAACGTCCACGTCAATCTTTTGCTGAGGCGGGGCGACTTGGCGAACTGGTGGAGCGGCCGGCACGTCGCGGACTATGGGCTTCGAATGCGCTTGATTGAACACGGCTTCTTCGCGGCGGATGTCGTCGGTGGCGATTTTCGTCACGGCGACTTCAGTGCCTTGATTTTCCAATTTCGGATGGACCGGCAGCGGCGGAACAAATGCCTCGGTCGCGTCGGGATTCATGCCGTTTTTGATTGCGGCCACGCGCCGGTTATAGGCCGTTTCTTCCATGCGGATTTCGTCCAGCGCGATGCCTTCCATGCCCGGACGCGGTTTGGAGTTTTCGACCTTCGGGCGGCGATCTTCCCGATCAACTTCTGGCGGGGGCGATGGCGGCCGCACTTTCGGAGTGGCAAGTTCGTCGGAACTGGTCTTATCCGCGTGGCGCGGGGGCAGCGTCACCGTTTTATTCAGCGGATCGGCGCTGGCCACGGCTTCGCCGCTGTCGCCCACCATCACGACCACTTCCGCGGGCGCGCTTTCCACGCCGTTGCGCGAAACGGTCAGCTCAAAGGTGTAGCGCCCGGGTTCGAAGATGCGCATGCGAATCTGGCGCTTGGCGAGGCTTTCACGCGGCAAGTTCAACGAGCGGCCCGAGGTCTGCACCCACTGGTATTTCAACTCAGGGTCCTTCGGAAAACTGGGCGAGCCGTCGAGCGTCAAAATCGTTTCGGGACCATTGGGATTCTGCTGGCCGGGTTCGACGTGAAGCGCCTGTTTGACGTTGATCAGCTTGCTGGCGGGGATCGCCGTCAGGCCCGTGGCATCGGGCTGCGGCGTTTCATCTTGCGCCGGGCGCGTGCGCGTTGAGCGCGGCGGGTTGGCGTCGGAAGTTCCATTTGTGGGCGCATTCAACGCCTTCGGATCAAACGCGACTTCGATTTCCGTTTCGCCGTTGAGCATCTGCGCGCAGTCGAAGCGCCAGATCAGTTTGTTGCCTTCCGCGCGCGTGGCGTTGTGGCTCTTGACCGTGCCTTTGAAATTCAGCACGAATTCCCATTTCAGGTCGTGGAACAGAAGCAGATAGCGCGTGGCCTGCGGTTTGTCCGTCTCCGCCGCTTTGCTCATGTGCAGGACGCGCGCGCCGTTTGAATCAGAGAGCGAAATGCCGTTGAGCATGTGATAACCGGTCTTGTCAAAATCGCTGGCAAAGGCGGCAAAATCGTCGAAGTTGTTGAACATTAATTCGCCGCTGGCGACCACGTTGCCGTCCTTGTCGTCGATCACGCCGCCCTGCAAATATTGCACGGAATTCTCCATGGACTTGAGCAGATCGGCTTTGGCGTAGGGGTTGCGCCGCAGTTCCTTGTCGGAGATCTCGCGCGGGGGCTTCTGGAAAATGCGGTCGGATTTGCGTGCGCAGTCGGCGATCATCGAACGGTCGGATTCGAGCAGCAATTTGCCCGACCCGTCGGCGGCCAAATCGAGCGTGACGCGATACCCCACGCGGCCGGTTCCGCAGCGCGCAATCAGTTCGGCGTATTGGCGGCGGCCATTGGCGCTGGTTTCGGTGAAGAGGCGGTAATTGAGCGCGCGTTCGGCGCGCGAACCCATCGACGCCAATTGTTTCATCGCCGGGAAGGCGATGGCTTTGTCGGTGCTGAGCGCCGTTTCGATGACTTGTTCGATGGCCGGATCGGGCACGTAACCGGCTTGCGGTTCTTCGCCAGCGGCGCGGGCCGCGGCGGTCGAAAGCACGAGAATTGTGGTCAGACAAAACGCAAGCGAAAGCTTTGAGTGCAGGCGCAAGTTGCTCATGCGCACACCTCCCCCAACGTAAGGCAACAATGAAAGTGGCATAGTCTAACCAACTTAGACGCCGGTGCCCGCGATTTTAGCAAAGAAAATAGGAGAATTTGCGGGAGGGGATTCCCGTTCGTAGTCCCGCCTTTAGGCAGAACGGCGTCCCGCAACGCGCGCGGGTTTCCGCCTAAAGGCGGGACTACGAACCGCGCTACTTTTGGAGCGGGACAAACCCTTCCGCGGCCTTGCGGAACGCGGGCATAATCTTGCCGCCGTCCGTGCCGAATCCCGCGTGCTGAACCATGAAGATCGTGATCAGCCCGCGCTTCTGGTCGATGTGCATGTCCGTCGCGTAGGCTCCTCCGTGGCCGAAACTGCCTCCGGCTTTCTTGTCAGCGCTCCAGCCGAATCCGTAGCCTGAAAGCCCTTCGCCCGTCTGCGGTGTCGTCATCTGCTTCACCGCCGCTTCGGACAAATAGCGCTTCCCATCCAACGTGCCGTTGTTCAGAATCATGCGGCAGAACACGCCCATGTCGGCTGCCGTCGAGAACAATCCGCCCGCCGGCGACGGGCCGCGCTTGCGGTCGGTGAGCGGGTAAGTGCACTGATTGATTGAGATTTCTTCGAGCGCCGACTTGTCCTTGTTCGGCTTGTACGATTTCGCCAGCCGCTTCATCTGCTCGTCGCTAGGCCAGAAGGTCGTGTCCTTCATGCCGAGCGGATCAAAGAGGCGCTTCTGCAGGAATTCCTCGTATGGCATGCCGCTAACGACTTCGATGATGCGCCCGGCCGTGTTGAGGCCGGCGTTGCTGTATTGGTATTTCGTATCCGGCTCGAATTTCAGCGGCGACTTCGCGTAGCTTTCAACGGACTCCTTCAGCGAATGCGTGTCCACTTTCCCCGGCTCGATCTTCGACATGAACACCAGCCCGCTGGTGTGCGTCAGAATATTTTTAACCGTGATCGGGTGCGCGGGCGGCTTGAGCGTCGCGTCCTTGCCCGTCCCCACGCTCAGCATCTGCCCCTTGAATTCCGGCAGATATTTCTCGACGGGATCGTCCACGTTGACTTTGCCTTCATCGACCAGCATCATCAGCGCCGTGGCGGTGACCGGCTTGGACATCGAGGCGATCCAGAAGATGCAATCGGTCTGCATGGGTTTTTGCGCGGCGATGTCCATGAAGCCGACGGCTTCGAGGTCGAGGGTTTTGTCTTTGTCCGAGACGAGCGTGACGGCGCCGGCGAGGGCGTGGCTGTCTACGAAGGGTTGGAGGGCTGGGGCTATTTTGGGCGGGGGTTCGGCGCCGAAAGCGGGAATGGCTACGAGCAAAAAAATGAGCGCGGCGAAAAAGCGGAAGAGGGTTGAGGTCAAGCGCGGAATCTCCAAAGAGGTGTGTGCTTGGACTACCCCGCGCTTGCTTCGTGGTTCATTGCTTTTCAACGCTCACTTTCCCCGCGAGAAAGATGTAAACGCGCGCTACCGAGCGCCCCCGTCGCCAACGCTTCCGCAGTCTGTGAAGTGGAAAAGGGGAAAGAACCGGTTACGGGGTCGTTGACTTCGGCACCACTACCACGCGAAAACTGAGGTCTGTGTGCATACTGAACGGCGAGTTGTCATCGCGGTACGACGCTCGACAACGTTCGGTATTAATGTTCCATGAACCGCCACGCGTTACGCGATGCCCACCTCTTTCATTGACAGGATTGGTTGTTTCATTGGTTTCGTAGTGATCCACGTACGAGTCTTCGCACCATTGCCAGACATTGCCGTGCATGTCGTACAAGCCAAACGCATTCGGCTTCTTTTGTCCAACTGGATGCATCTTCCCGCCACTGTTAGAATCGAACCATCCCATTGCATCCAAATCGCTGTCCAAATCTCCGGAGTAAAAGCGCGTTTGTGTTCCCGCGCGGCACGTATATTCCCACTGTGCTTCGCTCGGTAAGCGTACTTCGCGGGTTTTGTCGTCTAATATGCCGTTCAGCTTCTTGCAGAACTGTGTTGCATCGTTCCACGAGGCATTTGTAACAGGCAGTGTAGCGCCTTTGAACCAGCTCGGATTCCTTCCCATTACCGCTTCATACTGAGCTTGTGTGACCGTGTACTTGCCCATGTAGAAAGGCTGCGTGAGCGTGACCGAATGAGCGGGTTTCTCGTTGGCTGGAAGCGAAATGTAAACCGCCAATTCGCTTTCATACCGCGCGGCCTCCTTTATCGCGAGCGAGCGGCGCGCGATGCCGCCGATGCAGAGGCCTGTGGCGATCGTCATCAGCAACAGCCAGCGCAGCGAAACCGAAAGCTTCCGCTTTTTGATACATGTGACGATCAATACAAGCAGCAGCAGCGCCGCCGCTCCGCCGCCAATACCGATCAACCAATTTGAATTCGCGACTGTCAGCGTTGGCTTAGCCGGTTCCGCCGAGCCCATAATGAACTGCCCCGCCGGAATCAGCACCAAATCCAACGTAACGCCGCCGCCCAGATCGATGTTCTTCGTCGCCGGCATGTTCACGCGCGCCGCGTAGCTTTCGATTGATTCTTTTCCATCCCACAACGGAAAGGCGCGCGGCGCGTCAGCAGCAATGAGCGATAGCGCGCAGAATGACAGCAGCGTGGCCGTCGAGAGAAGAATTTGAATGCGCGCGTGGCGCGAAGACGGGCGGAAAAGCATGTTTTAGCCTACCCCGCTGCACTGGAGGTTGTGGAGCTTACGCTTTCCGCTCCAAAACCTGCCCATACCGATGCCGCGTCTGCGACACCGCCTGCTCGCGCAACCAGTATCGCAATTCCACGCGGCCGCTCGCCGTGAACGGCGCGTCGATCCAATTCAAGCCGGCGGCGTGCGCGGCGGCGAGGACTTTCGCGGATGGCGGCGCAATCATGCGCAGGAATTCGGCGCGCGCGGCCAATTGCGGCAGACGCGCGATGAAGGCGTCGTCGCTTTCGTCGCTGGAGAGGCTCAGTTCCAATGGCACTCCGGTGATTTGGCTGGCGAGTTTCGCGCGGTAGATTGTTTCGTCGAGACTGGCCGGCGGGACGCGGGCGGTACAATCCAGGCGCAGAATCACGCCGCGGCTGGGGCGATAGCGAAAGTCGTTGCTCTCCGCGCGCAGTGCGGACGGATCGTGCTCGATGCCGAAGTGATTCACCCACGCGCCGCCATAACTGCGCTCGACGGGCGGCGGCCGTTCTCCCCTCTCCCCTTGGGGGAGAGGGGCCGGGGGTGAGGGGTTGGCGTTCGCGGCGCTCATTTTGCAAAACGAGAATACATAATTCGGTCCGCCCGCTTTTGCGCCGGGGCCGATGCAGGAACGCTTCCAACCGCCAAACGGCTGGCGCCGTACGATCGCGCCGGTCGTCGGGCGATTGAGGTAGAGGTTGCCGGCCTGCACGTGCTCGCGCCAGAATTTCTGCTCGGCGGGGTCGAGCGAATGCAGACCCGCGGTCAGGCCGTAGTCGGTTGCATTCTGCCATTGAATGGCTTGTTCGAGCGATTCGGCGCGCATGAGGCCCAGTACGGGGCCGAAACATTCGGTGCGATGGAACCAGGAATTGGGCTGCACGCCGAGTTTAATTCCGGGCGACCAGAGGCACGGATCGGCACCTTTCATCTGCGGCTCAAGCAACCACGTTTCTCCAGCGTCGTTGGTCGTGAGCGCGCGGCGCAGACTTTCGCCCGGCTCGCGAATCAGCGGCGTAACCACGCTGCGCGGATCGGTGGAGGGACCGACGGCGAGACTGGCCACCGCGTCGCGCAACTGGCGGCGGAAGGTGGGATCGTCATAAACTTCCGCTTCGAGAATCGCGAGGCTGGCGGCGCTGCATTTTTGGCCGGAATGACTGAACGCGCTTTTCACCAAATCTTTGATCGCCAATTCGCGGTCCGCTTGCGCGGTGATGATCACCGCGTTCTTGCCGCTGGTTTCGGCGAGAAGATGCAAATCGGGCCGCCAGCTTTGAAACAGGCGTGCGGTTTCGTACGCGCCGGTGAGCACCACGCAGTTCACGCGCGGATCGGTGATCAGCGCGCGGCCGGTTTCGCCGTCGGCGCATGGATAGAATTGCAGCGCGTCGCGCGGCACGCCGGCTTCCCAAAGTTGCTGCGCCAGCAGCCACGCGGTGCCGACAGTTTCGGGCGCGGGTTTCAAGATCACGGCGTTGCCGGCCATGAGCGCGGCGAGCACTCCGCCGGCGGGAATCGCGTAGGGGAAATTCCACGGCGGCGCGACCACGACCACGCCGAGCGCGTCGGCGCGAATGCCGTAGAACGGAGCTCCCGCTCCGTTCCATTCTGCTTCGTCGAAGCTTGTCGCGTAGTAGCGCGCGAAGTCGATCGCTTCGGAGACTTCCGAATCGGCTTCGGGAATGGCTTTCTTTGCGTCGAGGCGCATGCAGGCGATAGCGGCGAAGCGCTGCGCGGACATCACGCGCGCGCATTTGCGCAGAATGGCGGCGCGGTGATCGGTGCCGAGCTTTTCCCACGTTGGTTGGTACGCACGGGCGCGGGCGAGAACTTCGTTGAGCGGGGGCAAGGGCGGAAGTGGTTTTTGCGAGAAGGAATTGATCGACGCCCACAGCGCTTCGCGCGTGGCGGGTTGGGTCCAATCGCTGTCGGGTACATTTTGAAACGCGGGACCTGTACCGGCGGCGGCGTCGCGCTGGCTCGAATCAGATTGGAAACTGGCCGGCGGGACGCCGGCGGTAAAAGACGCGCGGCGCGGCTCGCTTGAGACGCTTTCACGCTGAGTCCAGCCTTCGACGAAACGGGTGCGCTGACGTTCCCAGGCGTCGGAGCCGGGTTGGAGCGCGAACATGTCGCGCAGGAAATTGTCGCGCGCGGTGTTTTCGTCGAGGCGGCGAATCAGATAAGCAAGCGCGCTCAAGAAATCGTTTTGCTGCACGGCCGGCGCGTAGAGAAGAAGTCCGCCGGCGGCGTCGCGCACGGCGCGGGCTTGATGGTTGGCCATGCCTTCGAGCATTTCCAATTCGACGCGTTCGCGCGTGCCGTTGCGTTCGCGCAGCACCATTGCCAGCGCGACGTCGAAGAGATTGTGCGAGGCGACGCCCAAGCGAACGGCAGCGGCGTTTTCGCGCCGGGAGCCGAATTCGAGCATTCGGCGGAAATTGGCGTCGGTTTCGGTCTTCGTTGAATAGGGCGCTTGTTGCCAGCCGTGCAATTCGGCTTCGACGGATTCCATGGCGAGGTTCGCGCCTTTGACGAGACGCAGTTTGATCTCCACACCGCCGCGCGCGACGCGGGCTTTGGCCCATTCGGTCAAATCGCGCTGCGCTTGCCACGAGTCAGGGAGGTACGCTTGCAGCACAACGCCGGCGGAGAGCTTGAAGAATTCCGGCTCGTCGAGCACTTCGCGGAAGGCAGCGAGTGTCAGCGCGAGGTCGCGGTATTCTTCCATGTCGAGGTTGACGAATTTGTGCGACCCCTCACCCCCGGCCCCTCTCCCCCAAGGGGAGAGGGGGGAATGCATCGCCGCGCGATACAATCTGCGTAGGCGATCCTTGATCGCACCTAGCGTATCGCTCCACGCGAGCAAATTAATCTGGCTGAAGATCGCGGAGATTTTTACTGAGATGTAGGTCACGTGCGGGTCGGCGAGATGCGCTAGAATCGCGTTGAGGCGGTGCGCGGCTTCCTCTTCGCCGAGGACCGCTTCACCGAGATGATTGAGGTTGATGCGGAAGCCGGCGGCTTTGCGCGATTCAAGATAATGCTGAAGCGGACCGGGCGCGCCGTCCACGATCACGCGCTCGGTTTCAGTGCGCATGCGGTGAGCGATGTGCGGCAGCACGAACGCGGGCGAGACGCGCGAAGCCAGCGCGCCGAGGCGCATCAGCGCGCGTTCCGATAACGGCGGGTAATGCGGGACGCCGTATGCAGCGAGCAATTCCCGGTAGCGCTGCGCTTGTTTGGCCGGAACGTGGCTGCGGAAAACTTCATCAACCAGCGCGTAGGTGAAGGCTTTCCCTTCGGGGTCTTCCATCAAGCGCGCCATTTTCGCGCCTTCGCGCGCTTCGTCGCGCGTTTGCTGCGCGTGGGCTTTGGCGAGCAGTTCATCGGCTTTTTGGATGGCTTCGGCGGCGATGTCGTCGGGAGAAGAAATCATAGGCGCGCGGCTTTGGGTATCGGCAGGTTTCGCCGCACGTGCGGAATCGCTTTCGCGGCGGGCGAACTGCGGTGCGGATGTGGCCGTGAGACATGCGAGGGCGTTATCCATGCCTGAACTATACGACGAATATGGGTGGGGCGTCGTGTGCGGATTCTCTGCTCAAAATGCTGAAAAAATACAAATTGTGTGAATTGTGGTGTAGAATCGGAATGTATGGCTGCGAAATTGTCTCGAAGCGCCGCGCAGGAATTGCGCGATCAAATCTTCAAAGCCGCGCCGGGTCTCGAAGCGGCGGAGATGCTCTTCGATTCAGTGAACGACGTGATTTTTTGCGTGAAAGACCGCGAGCGGCGTTACGTCGCGGCGAACTTCGCGTTTGTGCGCAGCGCTGGTTTGAAGAACCGCGCGGATTTGCTTGGCCGCACGGCACGCGAGGTCTTTCCGAAATTGCTTGCCGCGGGCTACGAACAACAGGACGACGAGGTCTTTGAGCACGGCGCGTTCGTGCGCGACCGATTGGAGATGGTCACGCGCGCGAACGGCGACATTGGGTGGTTTGTATCGCAGAAAGTGCCGGTGCGGGGCGGCGCTTCAGCGGAAAAGGGCGGCAAGAGTGCCGCCCCTCCTATTATTGCGCTGGCGGGAATTTCGCGCGATTTGAGCGTGCCGGCGGCGGAGGAAGCGCGCATCGGGCCGCTGGCGGAGGCGCTTGATCGGCTGCACCGCGATTATGCGTTGCCGTTGCGCATCGGGGAGATTGCGCGCAAGACGGGGTTGTCGTGGAGCCAGTTTCAACGCCGCGTAACGGCGCTGACGGGGCTTTCTCCGCGTCAATTGCTGACGAAATCGCGCATCGAAGCGGCGGCGCGCGCGCTGAACAGTACGGACCGGCCGATTGCGCGGATTGCAATCGACTGCGGATTTTACGATCAGGCGGCGTTCAGCCGGCAGTTTCGAAGTTTCACGGGACATTCGCCGTGCGACTATCGGAAGGCGGCGCGGACGAATGCGGAGTAGGAATGGTCACGTACGGAGTCGGAATCAGCGCGCTGGAGCCGACTCTGAATTCGGCCGACGAAGGTACGCGCGCCCAAGACGGCAGCCAGCCTTTGAGCAAGCGAACGACTTCCTGGCGTTCGTCGGCGTTGAAGTGGACGTTCGGTGGCAGGAAGGTCAGCAGCAGGCGCGGATTGGTGATGATATCGCGCGCATCGTTGATGCTGATTTCGTAACTGGCCGGCGACGACTGCTTGACCACGCTGCCGTGCGCGTGAGGGTCAGTGACGGAAAGATGGATGGCGGAAGCCCGTTTGTAGAATACGACACGCCCCCCCAAGTCTTTCATAAAGACTGCCATACCGCCCCCCTCGCTTCATAGTCTAATCGGCCCAGTGAAATCATCGGATACGCGCCGATGCGGCTTCACCTCAATTCTTGCGGTTTTGCAATCGCAATGGAAATACCAAGGTGCATATCGACGCACTTATTTCACAAATCATTTATACGATTAAGGATATGGCATCGAACTGAGGCTCAAATTGCTGGGAAGTGCAACCATTTTCAGCAGGCAAAGGCGACCAAAGTGCAGTGTTGCATTGCATTGAAAAATGACGATAATAATCGTGATCGGTCATTTTTTTCGGACGCATACCGCGAAAAAGTCGCGTCTACCTTTTGGAACGCACCCGATCAAGGAGATTCGCCATGCGCAAACTGCTCGCCGCCACCGCTCTGTTCGCGCTCGTCATGCTGGGGACTGCCTGCGCGTTTGAATCGTGGGAGGAACGCGCCTGGCGCCAGCTCAACCGAAAAGTGACCGTCGATTTCGTCGATACCAAACTTTCGGACGGACTGAATTTCGTGCAGCAGTTTACCGGCCTGACGATCATCATGGACCCGAAGGTCCGCAAGAACGATCCGCTCGTTACCATTCGCGTCAATGACATGGACGCAGGGACGTTCATCAAATGGCTGACGCAACTCACCGATACTTACGCCGATGTGAAGGACCAAGCCATCTACATCACGGACAAGCCGTCGGAAGCGGACGTGGAAGACGAGAAGACTGATCTGGCGATGATGGCGGCGCAAATGAAGGCGGAGATCGAACTGCCGCCGCAGGGTGTGCCGCTGACCGACGCAGACCGCGTGAAAATCGCGTTGAAGATGATCGAAAAGCTGGACGTAAAGCCGACCGATTTCCCTGGACCTGATATTGGGTTGGGCATCAAGGATGCCAAGGACGCGGCGGCAAATCCATTCGGCCAGCAGACCAAACCGTAGATAATAGAGCCGCGCAGGCCAGTAAGCGGCAAAATTCCATGCGACGAATACCCACGTTAGTTGGAATCGGAGGTCCCTTCAAAGGGGACCTCTTTCCATTGGAGCATTTCAAACCGTTCGTGGTCGGCCGCAGCCGGAACACGGACATTTCGCTCAAGCGCACCGAGCATTACCGCTTGCAGACGGACGAAGAACGCGACAAGGACACTTCGGCCAAGACCGTCAGCGCGCGGCAATTTCAGATCACGTATTTCAACATCAAATCGATCGAGCTCAAGAATTTGAGTTCGAACGGCACGCGGCTGGATGGGAAACTCATTCAGGACAAGGCGGTGATCAGCGACATCATGACTCGCGCGCATGAGATCTCGTTTGGCGCGGATTCGAGATTCAGGCTGGAGATGCGGGAGGTGCAAGAGGAGAATGAGCCGCTGCCGCTGTGATCGTCGCCTTTCGCGGAGCAAAAGGCGGCTAATTTTCGTGAAGACGCCCCGCCTGCTCTGCGTCTCTTTGGCGTGTGCCGGAAAATTTAAACGTGAGGGCCGATTTACGAGGAGCTGGAATCATGAAGTACGCAAGACACTTTTTTTCGACAACTATTCTGACGGCGGCAGTGTTGGCGTTGGGAGCCGGAGCTGCGGAGCCAGCGGCGCCCAATGTGGACGCGAATGCAAAAATCAAAGCGCTGGAAGATCAGGTCAAGGTGCTGGAAAAGCGCGTGGCTGAACTGGAAGCGCAAAACAAACCCGCTGCGGATATTGCGCCCAAGCGTTTGAACCGCCAGCGCGATGCGATCAACCAAATGATGGAACGCATGCGCCAGGAGATGGAAAATGGCGGCGGCGGCATCTTCAATGGCCAGCCGTTTATTATGGATGACGAATTCGGCCTCATGCCGCAGGCCGGCAACAAGCCTCGGCTCGGCGTCATGCTTGACGAGGTCCGCGATGAACTTAAGACGCGCTTCAAAAACGACGTGAAGTCAGGCGCGTTCGTGATGACGGTGGTGCCGAATTCCCCCGCGGCGAAGGCCGGCATTGCCGTGGGCGACGCGATCACGAGTTTCGATGGCAAAGCCATCGCGACGCCCAAGGAACTGATCGATGCGGTGAAGAACGCGACGAAGGGCACGCATGAACTGGCCGTCTCACGCCACGGCGAAGCACTGATGCTCAAAGTCGACTTGGCCAACGAAGAAACGGCGGCCGTCGAGGAATTTCTTCCGTTCGGAAACGGCAACGCCGATGCCGCCACGCGCACGGAACTCAAAGTCAGCGCACTGGAATTGCCGGACAGTCTTGCCAAGGATTTGAAACTCAGCGACGATCAGCACAAGAAGATGGATGAGATTCTCGCGAAACATGCCAAGGCGCTGAGCGAGGAATTTCAGAAATCGCAGCCCGCTCATCCGCGCGGCATGCACAATTTCTCGATGAACGGCGACTTGACCGAACTGGCGAAGAAGCATGCGGACAACGCCGCGAAAGACCTGGCCGGCGTGCTCAACGACGAGCAGTTGAAGAAGTGGAACGACTATCGCTCGACGCACTCCAGCGTATCGTTCTCGACGAGCACGCAAATGGGGACGCACGGCGGCGGGTTGAAGCCGGAGCCGGACGATCAGAAGGGTTTTAGTTTCTAACGTTTGTAGTCCCGCCTTTAGGCGGTCTGTAATTCTGCCATCAGGCGGTCGGCAGTATTGCGGCCGCCCCTATGCTGCACGGCGAATTGTTTCAATTCCCCAAACGCATCCACAAGCGCCCGTTCAAGCGGCGGGCACGCGCCTTTGCAGGCGTGCAGAATGCGCTCGGTTTCGTAAATGTAGCGCTCACATTTTTCCTTTGACGCGCCGCAGCCCCTTAGCAAATCGGTGACATTGTCCAGACGGTCGGCGAGCTTGATGCGTTTGGCTCGCGGGGAGAGCGCGTACATGTGTTCGATCATCGCCGCTCGGCGCTGCGCTTTGGGGAGGCGGTTGTCGTTGGTCAATTCCGCGACCAGCGATGCGACCGTCGCGCCGAACTGCGCTTCGACCGTCTCATACGTGATGCCTGTGTCTTCGATCGTGTCGTGGAGGTACGCGGCACAGAGCACGTCGGTATCGCGCTCGTCGGCGATGGTCCGCAGGTATTCAACGACTCGGAAAAGGTGCACGCAATACGGCGTGCAGCCGTCGTCGCGCGTCTGGGCGGCATGCAACTTGCAGCCGAACGCGGCGGCGCGCCCCAGCCTGTCGGCAGTCGAAAGTTCTGTGGTCATGCATTCAAGTTATAACACGTTTGCCGCAGTTTCCAGCACTTTGCGGCGACATTTGTGAGGCCTAGGTTAAGGCCAGCGCGCGTTATCGAAGCTTCCAAGTCTTTACCGCAGATGTTGTGCGCCCGATGTTTACGAAGCGGCCAGCGCTCAGTTGCGTGCCGTCGGACATATCGAGGAGGAAGGAGAGGTTGAGATTGACCTTGGTGACGTCTGTCCCGGATTTCGCCAAGGGCAATCCCGTGCCGCTGGGCGTGACGGTGTTGTTCTGTGGGATATTCAGCATCTGCAGCAGGAACGCGCCCGAGACGAAATTAAGCGTAAACTTCTTCACTCCGCTGGAACCCTTTTGGGAATAGGTAAGGATTCCAGACTTATTCACGACCGCGCCCGCGGGAATGGTGGCTTGGTAATCGCCCAGATAAATGTTGAAGCTTCCGGCTGGGTTGGGAAGGATTTTGCCGGGGCGAACGAGCTGGCCTTTGATTGTGATGTTGTGCGCTTTGGCGGCGATCTCTTGCGCGCTGAAGCTGCTGACCAGGAAGGTTCCGGAGATTTCATTTCCAGCGGCAAGAAAACCATAGTTGGCGGTGCCGGTTTTATTCAGCGTCGCATGATACGCCGTCCCAACGCTTGCCTGCTGGCTGAGCGTACTCACGCCTGGAGTGCCCACGACAACCGTGATCGGCAGCGGCACTTCGACATTTGTGGTGATGGTTGCGTTGACCATGCCGAGGCTGTTCAGCTCTTCACGCAGGTCCGCGCTGGCCAATTGGAAGGAGAAGACGCCCGTCGTCGGCGACATGACGAACGCCACCGCCGGAGTGGCGCCGGCTGCGGAAACGAAGCTGCCTTTTGCGTCCAGCGCGTACGGTCCAAAACTTTTGCCGCCGAGCGCAAACTGCGCGCTCAAGCCGGTCAGCGTGTTGTTGAAGGATGATACGTCGAAGAGGCCGGTGATGGTGGCTTTGTCATCGTTCAAATTGACGAAATCGAGTTTAACGACCACACTGGAGACCAGCAAGCCAGTCACAATCGGCGGTGTATTATTGAGCGGCGTGCCGAGTACCGTGGCTGGGCCAACGCCCGTGCCGACTGAGATCACGATCGTGTCGAAGACCGTGTAGGCGGCGTTGGTCAGCGCCAGCTCGGCGATGTACGTTCCATTCGTTTTGTAAGTGTGCGTGGGCGAAACCAGCGTCGAGGTCGTGCCGTCGCCGAAGCTCCACCCGATCGATGTGTACGTGCCGGTCGATTGCAGTGAGTCGAACGAGACGCTCACGCCCGCTTCGCCGGACGTCGGGCTGGCTGTCGCCACGGCGACCAACGGCGTGCCGATCGATCCCGCGGCGGACGCGTCGATCAAACTTGCGGCCACCAGAACAGCGTCACCGCCCGGTTGCAGCGCGCCGTTGCGGCCATCCAGCCACGCGGCAAGAAACAGATTGCCCGATTGCGAGGCAACAGCGCTGCGCAGCACGCCTTGAGTGGCCGTGTCGATCTGGAATGGAATTGGGTCCAGATCGGTGCCATCGAACGTGACGCGTTTGCCGAGGATGTGGAACACATTGTTGCTGACACGGTCATTGCGCAGGAAAAGCCATTCCGTCGCGCCGGGGAAGGCGGGCGCGAACGAATCCAATTGCGTGCTGCCGATTGGCCCCACGCCCATCGTCGCGAAGACGCCCGTCGGCGGCGTGACCGCGCCGGCGAGACTTAAGTGATGCAGAAAAATATGGCTGTCTTGAAGCTGGTTATACGACGAGAGAATCTGCCATTCATTGTTGTTGAAGACCGCGCCAATGGGCCGCCCGTAACCTGTCGTGCCATCGGTTTGGACCTGCGCTTCGCGAAACAGGGCGGTGCCGCCGGCATCCAGCACCACGCCGCTAGTCTGGATGCGCGTGCTGCGGTGTGTCAGCGGCGTTTCGCTGAGTTCTTCGTAGAGCAGCAGCGTGTCGCCGTTGGGGCGCTGCGCGGTCAGGTATTCGAGCGCTTGAAAGGGCAATTGAAAATTGGACTGAACCACTTGCTTCTGCGCCGCGACGCCGAGGCTGTTGACAAACGCAAAATACACCTGCGAGCCGTTGCTCAGATTGGGCGGCGTGTCGGTCCAGGCCACGACGTAATTGGCGCCGTTGAATGTCACCAGCGGATCTTCGGTGACGTTGCCGGTGGTGGCGGCGATCAGGAAATCGGTGCCGCCCAGCAGCGTGCCGGTGCTGCCGACGATCGCGCCATAAACGCCAACGCCCGCCTGCCGGTTATCCGACCACACCACCAGCCAGTTGGCGCCGTCGAAGGCGCATTCGATGCGTTGAAAGCGCCACGGCAACGGCACGCCGACCGTGTTTGAAATCGCAAAGGGCGTCGAGACGACGCCGGATTGAGTTACGACCGCGCCGGCGACCTGCGGCAGCGACGGACCGGCGGAATAGTCCGTCCATGCGACCAAGTAATTGTTGATGCCCGCGCAGACGGTGGGCTGGTCCACCGAATTATTGGCATTCGCGGCTGGATTTGACACCGAGAAATCGGTTCCGACGAGCGGATCGACCACGATCGGGTATTTCGCTTTGTCCAGCCATTCTTTTGCGAGCGCGAAATGGATGCTGTTCGCGGCCACATCGAAAAGCGGCTCGACGACCGCGGCGCTCCCAGCCGAATCGCGCGCCATCACCTGGCCATAGCGCGCTCCGATGCGTCCGGCGGGGTTCTTGAACAGAATCCCGCCGTTGCGACCCGGCCGCGACGGCACGTAAGTCAATCCGGTGAGTTTTACGTTGCAGACGAATTCCAAATCGCCCTCGCCCGCGGGAGCGGTGTCGAGCACAAAGCTCTGTTCGACGCCGTCGCCGCGCGGTTCGTATGACTCGTCGAAAGAGGGCGTGCGCGAGAAACTCAACGCGCTGCCGTGTGCGGCCGGCAAATCCGTATCCGCGGATTCATCGGTCTCACGGTCGAAAAGATCGAATGTGCCGCGCCGGACGCTCATCAGCGTCACGCGCAATTCGCTCAGCGAGCCGTCGCGATTTTTGGGCATAAAGCGCAGACCGCCGCCGGCGGAAACCAGGGCGGTGTAACGCGGCGCGGCCGCTTCGTAGACGCCGTTTTCGCGCTCGGCAAACGCCGGCAACTCAATCCCCTCAAAGCGGCCTTTGCCGTGCACCGCAGGGGGTATGGGTTTCCCGATGGACGAAGTCTGAGGATTGCTGACCGGTGTCAGCGCGCTGGATGCATCGTTCTTCGATTCGGCTGGAAGCGGATGAGAGGCCGGCGCCGGAACGACGCTGCTTTTCGGAACCGGTTTTAAAAACGCGAGCGCCGCACCAAGTCCGGCCGCGAGCGCGAAAACGATGACAATTCCGTACGATTTTCCTTTGCGGTGCATCTAATCCAACCTCTCCCCCGACAAGAATCAAGCGCGGATACGATATTGTGATTCTAACCCGCGCCGCGCTTACTACAAATTGCAACTCCCCATGATTCTAAAGGATGCATATATTAGAAAATGCCCCGGGCGTGGCCTTCAATGTTTGTCGGAGCAAACGGAAATTTAATGCGCGAAACTTCTGGTTCTCCGCAAAAAAGAAATGGCGCAAGGCTTTCGCACTTGCGCCATCGAAGTGAATGCTGAACTTTGCGGACCAGTACGCGATTACTTCGCCGCGCCAGTCTTTCCCATCTTTGCCGAATACGTCACGGTTTGAGTGGCTTTGAAGACATTATTCTGCAGCACGACTACGATATTGATCGGCAGCGCTTCCTTATTCGCATTGCGGTTCGTCAAATTCTCGTCCACGAAATACGATTGCAAATTCGCCTTCGTGACGGTCAGCGTACATTGGGACTGGCCTTCTCTGTTCGGCTTGCCAAACTTCAATTTTGCCGGGCCCGTGTTCGTCGAATTGCCTTTGTCGTCGAGCGTCAGTTGAAAGACCGCGCCGCCCACATCCACAATGGGCATCAGCCCGGCCAGCGCCGCGCCCGCAGCAGAGGGCACCTTTGCGCTCAACTTCAGGCTGTCGGAATTGGTTTTGGCAAAATTCAGCGTGATGGCGACTTTCAGGCCGTTTGGAGGCAAAGTCGCGACGACGCCAGGGCCGGTGCTTCCCGGCGGTATGGATGCCGGCGACAGCGGCGAACTCCCAACCGCCAACTCAATCTCGTCCGGGTAACCGTCGGCGTCCGTGTCAACCAACGTCGGCCCACTGCCGCCGCCGCCCGCCGAAACTGTCAACGATACCGAATTCGAATCCCCTCCGCCGGGCAGCGGATTGTTGACCACAATCGCCACACTGCCCGCGGAGGCCACGTTGCTCCCCGGCACGAACGCCACCAACTCAGTCGCTGATTTGAACAGTGTGGGCACCGCCGTCCCGTTGACTTTCACGAAACTGTTGCTCTGAAATCCCGTGCCGTTCACGACCAGTCCGAGATCGCCGCTTCCCGGCTCAACCGTCGATGGATTAAGCGTTGTGATGGTGGGCGGAGGTGTGATCGGGCCGAACGAGACATGCACGTCCGTGCTGTTCACCGTCGCGGTTCCGTTTGGCGGAACGTTGATCGTGGTCCATGTGCCGCTGTGGCTGAAATACTTCACCAGCGTGAAATCGTTGTTCACGGCGGGTGTGAAATTATTAACCAGCGAAACGGTGAGCGTCCCGGCCAGATTCGCCGCACCGTTGATCACGAACTGATCGAATGAATTCGCCGCCGTCCCGCCGATGTCCATCCCCAGCGTCGCCCCCGCGGCCTGCGTGTACGCGCCGTTCAGCGTCAGCGTCGAAGTGGGTGAGCCGACGTTGAGCGTGCCGTTGTTCGTCAGATTCCCCGTAATGTTGCCATCGCCGCTCATCGTCGCGCTCGACCCGATCGCGAAGGCGCCGCCGCCGTTGAGTGTCGCGTTGCTGAGCGTCAGGGTTTTGTTGAACGTCAGCGTATTGCCGGAATCGATGCTGAGCGTGGCGTTGGTGACCGAGACGTCGCAGGGGAAGCTGAAACTGGCGGTGCTGAAGTGCAGGTTCTGGCCATTTAGCGCGATGCCTGACGTGGCGGCGAAAGTCGTCGGCGTTTGGATGTAGCTGTCGTTGAAATTCGAGAGCGCCGAGGTGACCGTAACCGGATTAGTCAGCGTCACCAGTTGCGTGCCGTAGAGCACGCCGTTGTCGAGCGTGAGGTTGCCGGTGAAATTGAACGGCACGAGCATGTGCATGGCGCCGTTGCGTATGCGCAGATTTCCGCTGATCGTGCCACCGAGATAATCAAAATTGAACAGCCCCTGCGCCAGGCGGACTTCCGTGCCCACGGCCGTTGCGGTCATTGTCGCGCCAGTTTCGTTGATCGTGTTCCCCAATTCCAGCGCTCCCGCTGACACAACGACATTACCGAAATTGTCGAACGTGCCGAGAATCTGGTTGGTCCCGCTGGGCGTGTTCGTGCTCGTTAGCGTCTTGCCGGCGGCCAGCGTGGTTTTCCCGGTGCCGGTGATGCTTCCCGGCAGGCTTTGATCGACATTAAGATTCACATCCACGGACGAACCGGTGGTGCTCAGTTTGCAGTTCGGATCGAATTGCAGCGTGCCATTCACGGTCAGGTTTGCGCCGACACTAAGCGTGCTGTTGAGTGCATCGGAATTGATGTGCACGGTCCCGCCTTGGGCGATCGTCACGGGCAGCGTGAAGCCTGGCACGCGCGTAAAGCCCGGCCCATGAATGTTGATTATTCCGCCGCTGGCGATGTTGAGCGAACCCGCGCCCGTCAGGAAATCGTACAGTTCCAGCGTGCCCGCGAACGAGAAATTTGCCGCGTCGATCTGCAGCGCGCTGTTGCCAAACGCGCCCACTTGGAAGTGCCCATTCATCGCGCCGCTCTTGATGATCATCGTGTTGCCGCCCGCCGTCGGCATCAGAATCAGGGTGTTGGGCTGCGTCGCATTGAATGTGCCCGTGCTTGTTCCGCCGGTGAATTGCACGAAACCGGTGTGGCAGGTCACCGTGCCATCGTTCTGCAAATTAATATTCATCGCGGTGGTCTGGTTTGCGCCATTGTCCGTCGTCAGCGTCGCACCGGCCTGGATCTCCAGCGTGCCGGGGCCCGACGCGTTGTTGATCGTGTTCACGTTCATAGCCGCCGTGACCGTCAGTGTCCCGCCGCCCGAAATCACGAGGCCCGAGCCGTTGCTCATGTTCACCGTCGCGCAGGTAATGTGTGTGCTGACCGTCGGACCGACGTTGGTCTGCGCAATAGTTGCCGTGTCGCCGGGGCCGGGCACGCCGCCACTCCATTTCGATCCGTCGGTCCAGTCCCCCGTCACGCCGGGCAGCCAACTGCTCGACGCCGCGCGGGCCGGCAACGCAGCCAATGCCAGGAGTGCAAAACCGGCGAAACTCAACAAGAAAACGCGGCAAGCGGATGTGCGCATGACGAAGCTCCTTAATGAAATCGACTGTCTTTGAGTGCGGCTTGGCAGCCAGCAAGGTTACCAAAGGCTAATGCTGGTCAGGGGCCGGCGCAAGAGTTGCTTGAAAAATTATTGCTTTTGTTCGCGAATCGGCCCGATCATCACCGTGCCGGAATCGGTGAGGTTGTAGAGCATTACCGAAATGCGTTCGACCGCATTGCGCGGTTCGAAGGGCGCGTCGTATTTCTGCCAGTTGTTCGAAGTCGATTTCATGTCGCCCATGCCCAGCGGGAAGCGCAGGTTGCGGTTCCAGCCCGGGCGCACGAAGACGGCGCGCGTTTCGTAAGCCTTGCCGTCTTTGGCGAAGAACATCAGCGAGACGTTGATGCCTTTGGCCAGGCCAGAATTCAAATCCAGCACGAGCGCCTGCGTCTTCGAGAGATCGAATTCGCCGAAGCGCGTGATGACCGATTTGAACATGGTTCCACCGCCGCAGGAAACGCGCGCGATTTTCGATTTTTCGGTGACGCTGTTTTCAAACGCCAGCGTGGTCGGGTTGCACCAATCTTTCTCGGCGACCCACGCCGGCTTGTTCCATTGATCCGTTTGTACCGTGAAGTCGTCCAGCACCGGCAGCGGCGGGCCTTTGTAGCGGTAGATTTTTTCGAATTCGGCTTCGGCTTCTTTTGGCGGCGGAAGTTTCAAGCCCTGCGGGCCCATGCTGTACGCGATCAGATTCATGCCCCAGCGCAGCGAGCTTTCGAGCATCTCGGCGTTGGTCAAATCAGTCAGCGATTTCATGCCGGCGTTCATGTGTGGATCGATTTCCAAGCCGTCGGCGTAATCGTTGCGCGAGTATATGATCCCTGCGCGGCGGTGGCGTTTGGCTTCGACTGGATCGGCGGCGGCGAGCGCCTTGGCGGTGTCGTCCGGCATGAACGCGGCTTCGAGGTAATCCTGGCGGTACTTGTCGCCCGGCGGGATGCGGAAACCTTTGAATCCGTGGCTCAGGTCGTAACACGCAATGAAGAAATCGTGATCGGGTTCGAGGCGTTCGAGTTCCGCGCCGGGGACCAGCAGCGGCACTTGCGGGCGGAAGGCTTCGTCGAATTTTTCGTAATCGCTGGCGGAGGAGTCATTGACCCAGAGCGTGCCGCCGCGCGCGATGTATTCTTTCATCGCGGCGATTTCTTCGGGCCGGAATGTCACCGGGAAATTCGACGTGATCATGATCGTGCGGCATTGCAGCATGGCGTTAAGGTTGTACAGATCGACAGTGGGGATGTTGACTTCGACTTCAGGCAGGCCGCTGCGCTCGATGAATTCGGTGCGCAGATTCTGTAAGGCAGTCGGCGAAGAATTCCAATCGCCCGAATGGCGCGCGAGGCCGATGCTGATGCGGATCAGCCCGCCGGTGTACGGCGTGCTGATGCCGCGGTGCGGCGCGCCGGGGATGACGCCAACGGCTTTGGCTTTGAGCGCGCCGCCGTTTTCTTCGAGGTCTTTCGACGCGGGACCGCGTTCGAGCGAGATTTTTTTGCCGCCGCCAAAGCCGGCTTTGCCAAAGCCGCCTTCGATGCCGTTGCCGCCGAGGCCGGCGATGCCGTCGCCGCCCGTTCCGCCGCCGCCGAGGAGCGAGGTGCCGCCCGCCGCGCCGGTGCGTCCAAGTCCGTCGCCGCCACCGCCGCCTTTTCCGAGCGCGTTGCCGCCGCCGGAAGCGATGCCTTTGCCGGAGGGCTTGTTGCCGCCGCCGCCGATGGGGCCAATGGCGAGCGGCGCATCGCCCAAGCCGCCGGGGCCGTCGCCTTTCAAACCGAAACCATTTGGCACTTTTCCAGCAGGGCCACGGCCGTCGCCATTTGGCGCGCCCCCGTTCGTAGTCCCGCCTTTCGGCGCTCCCCCATTGCGCGAGCCGTTTCCGACTTCATTGCCGAGCCCGTTTCCATTTCCGAGACCGTTGCCGGCGCCATTTCCCAGACCGTTACCGTTTCCGCCGGCGCCTTCAATGAGCGCGGAGGAGACGCCGGGAAGCAGTGCAAAGCCGCCGCCTTTGCCGCCGCCGCGGCCATGCCATTCGTTTCCATTTCCATTCGGAAGACCGAGATCGGCGGTGCCTTTGCCGGAGCCGCCAGTGGCGAAATCTTTGCCATCGCCACCCAAGCCTCCACCGCCGGCCGCGGCCGTGCGACCGCTGCCGCCGAAGCCGTTGTTTCCGCCGCCGCCGGCTCCGTCGCCGCCGTTGCCGGTCTTGAGGCCGCCGATCAAGGCGTTGCCGTCGCCGGAGCCTTTGCCGCTTCCCAAGCCGCCGCCGTTGCCGCTCGATTTTTTGCCGGCGCTGTCGCCGCCATCGTTGCCGATGGCCAACGGTTCATCGCCGCCCGGAGGCAAACCGCCATTCACGCGGCCGGCGCCGAGGCCTTCGCCGACATCGGTCGCCGCGCTGCCGGCGATTGCATTTCCGGAAAGTCCCGACCCCAATCCGGCCGAGACGTCCGCCGCGGGCAATTCCGATGTGCGCGCCATAGCCACAAAGGTATCGCCGCCGGCTGAACCCGGCGTTCCCGGCGCGCCGGGCGCGGTCAAATTCAGCGGGGTGAGCGGCGCGTTGATCGCCGCGAGACCTTGCGCGCCGACGCCGGTGTCGAGGGCTGAGACGGGAACGTTGCGCGAGACTTCGACCGGAGGCGCTTTCGGATTCGGGCGCACTTGCGGCGCGGCGGCTGGTTGCGTATCAAACGAAAGCGGCGCGTCGTTGCCGGAGTTCAACGGCGCGTCGTCGGTGACTTGCGTCGAGCGGCGAGTCATGTCCACGGATTCGGTTTTGCGCGGCGCGTCGAGTGGGCGTTCGGTGACGACGGGCGCGTCGTTGCGCGGAATCGCGGCGTTGCTTTGCGCGGGCTGCGGCGTGCGGTCGGGCGCGGCGTCGGCAACGACGAAATCTGTGGGCAGCGTCGCGGGCGCGGTATTCAAAACCGGCGTTGCGTCCACGACGCGCGGCGCTTCGGTCGAAACCGCCGCCGCGGGCGCGGGCTTTTCTTTCATCACCGGCGCGGTCTTGTCCACGTCGAGCGCCAGCGGCGCATCGGTGAGGATCGGCGCATTGAGCGCGCCGCGCGCGGGTTCGGGAATGTCGGCTTTTTTAATCGGATTCTCCACGCCTTTGGCGGCGTCAAGATTCAACGGGCCGGGCTTCGGCGAGGCGAGTCCCGCGCCGGGCGTAGGCAATTCGACCGGTCCTTCTTTCGCCGGCAACGCCGCAGTCGCAAGAACGGGCGCGCGCTTGGTGTCGTCGGCAGTTCCGCCGCCGGCGTGCAGCGCGTCCAAGCGCCGCGCTTGCTGATCGCTGAACGACATGCCCAGACTTTGCTGCGCGTCCAGCAGCGTGACTTCGATCGACTCGGGCAGCACGTTCATGATGGCCTGCTGCGGCATGGCCAGAGAAAAGATGACGAGATGCACGATGGTGGCGTAGCAGACGTAACGAATGCCGGAGCGCCGCACAAAGTATTTGACGAGCACGGCGATCAAAATCAGTGCGAGCACGAAGAGCCAGATGATCCAGTTGAGAATCTTTGGCGGTTCGGGTGCGACGGTCGCAACTTCGCTGCTTTTCGCAAAGCGCTGAATGTTGAGTTCAACTTCCTGATGTTCGTTTGCGCCGTCGATCTGCACCACGCCGACTTCGCCGTCGCGCACGTCCGGACGCGGCTGCACGATAATCGAAACGCTTCCGCGCGGCGGCAATGTGAGGCTGGCTTCGGTGGCGCCGTCTTTTTGCGAGGAGTCTTTGAAAAGCATTCCGACGGGCATGGGCGGGGGCGCGGGCGCGTCGCCGGCCCGTGGTGCAGGCGTCTCGCCTGCACTTGGCGGCGCACTTGGGATGAGCGGCGATTTGGTCGCGGGTATTTTGAGCGAGAGGGCGATTGGGTCGTCATCGTGCGAAACGACGGTGAGCGTTTCTGTCGGCAGCACTTCGCCTTCGGTGACTGTGAAATCCACGTGCGGTGGCGTGACGTGAAACGCGGCGACATCGACGACGTTGACGACTTTGACCTTCATCGGAATTTCGAGCGTGCCGAAGCGCGATTGGATCAGCAGATTCGATTCGTACGCGCCGTCCTGCGCTTCGTCGGGAATGGTGAGCGAGAGCGGCACGGTCCAGCTTTCGGCGTTGTTTTTTTTCTCGAGCTTGCTGGTGAAGGTCAGCGCGTTGTCGGGCAATTTCACGCCGTCGATGCGCGGTTTGACGAATGGTTTGATGGAGAATTGCGCTTCAGCGGGACGGACACAGGCAAAGTCGATGGTGAAGGTGCGATCCACTTTTTTGCCTGGATACATGCGCCCGAAATCGATCTTTTGCGCATGAACGCTGGCGGGTTTGACGACGGTTGCGGACCAACTCAGCGCCTGTTTGAACGGGCCGGCTTCGATTTGAATTGCGCCGCCGATGTTTCCGGCAGTTTCGCGCGGAACGGTGAAATTAAAATGCGCGAGCCACGCGCCGTTTGTTTCGGTGGGCGCGGAGACGGTAGGCGCGATGCCGTTGCGCGCCTCGAGGCTCAGCCGCGGCGTGAGCGGCACCTTCGCGCCGCCTTCCCACTGCATCGAAATGTCGCGTTTGAGTTCGTCGCCGGATTCGACGGCGCTGAAATCGAGCTTGGCGTCGATGAGCAGGCGGGCCGCCTGCACCACAATTGCGAACGGCACACGCGCGCGTTCGCGTCCTGCGGCGTCGCTGAAGATGAGTTCGTGCTTTAATTCGGCGGACTGCGCTGTTTCGGGAATTGCGAAGGAGAGTTCGATCTCGCGGCCATTTTTGTCGAGCGCCAATGGGGCATCGATGGGTTTGTTTGCGAGCAGCGGCGCGGAGACGGAGGCGAGCGTCAGCGTGCCGCCGTTGGTCGCGAGCTTGAGTTTCGCGGTCAATTTCGCGCCGGGAAACGCCGCGCCCAAATCCAAACGCGCCGGTTCGGCTTTGAACTCGACTGGCAGCACTTTGACGCGCCACGGCAGCTTCACGCCTTCGACGCCGGCCATGTCAAGGCGCGCGACGCCGGAGTAGTCACCGGGCGGAAGCATTTCAGGCAGCTTGATTTCAAGCTTCTGTGCGCGCTTTTCCTTGCCTTTCAGCGCCGAGGGCGGATCGATGAAGCGCACGGCATCGGCCAAGGCGGCGGGCGTGTTTTCGAGTGTCGTTTTGAACGCGCCGCCCGCTCCGCGCACGCGCAGATTCACTTCACCCAATGCCAATTCGCCAGCGTATTTTTCGCCCAGATCGAGCGCGCCGGTCACGACCAATGCCGGCGGCGCGTAGCGTTTGACGGTGAACGGCGCCTGCAGCTCGCGGCGGAAGGGCTGGTCGTGCGTCGAGCCGGTGACGACGACGCTGAGCGTGCCTTTGACGAATTCGACGTTGCGCGCGAGAAAATCAAGCTGCTCGATATCCGCGGCATAAATTCCGTCGCCCGCCGCGCCTTCGCCGTGCTTGCCGTCGTCGAAGAGCGTGACCGTGGCTTGCTGTTGCGTTTTTTCTTCGCCGATGTAGACGACGTAATCGAAATGCGCTTCGACGTGCGCGTTCGTCACGGGCTGCGCGGCGTCGAAGAGCGAAACGGCGAGGCGCGGGTCGTTGGCGTCGAGTTCAACCGGCGAGGCGGGGAGCGGGCTGGCGCGGAAGAAGAGCGGGTAGAGGGGCGTGCGCGCGGAGGCGCTTAATGTAACAGACGCTCCATTCTCGGCGGCAGGAGTGCCGCCGCTCCATTGCGCGGACCATTCGCCGTGCGCGGGCTGCTCGGAGAAATATTGCGGATTGGAGGCTTCGCCGCTCGACCAATTTTGGCCGTTGGGCAATTGCAGCTTCAATACGCCGGGCTTGTCGGCGACTGTGGCCAGATGCAAGGCCGTACACGACGGATCGACGGGGACGCGCGCGGCGTCTGGCGCGCCGGGGACGCGCCCTACGGAGATTGTATGCAGGCGCGTGATGCGGCTCATGATCGCGGCGTAGGCGGCGTTGATGTCGTTGTCTTTCTCTGCGTCGGCGTAGCTGCCGCCGGTTTCTTCGGCGATGCGGCGGAGCAATTTGCGGTCGGCGTCGCGTCCGAGCGTCATGGTATGAATGGTGACGCCGGCTTTCTGCGCTTCCAAATGCGCGTTCATGTACTCGCCGGGTTCCTGATTGCCATCGGTGAAAAGCACGATTGCCGCGCCGTTGCGGCTGGCTGGGTCGAGCAGATTCAGCGAATGGCGGATGCCGCCGTCGATGTCGGTGAGGCCCACGGCGCTGATCGCGTTGATGGCGCTGTCGAAATTGCCGGCGACCGGCGTCATGCCGATGAGCGTCACGGATTTGCTGTCGAATTGAACGATGCCGACGCGCTTGATCGCGGACGATTGCCGCGCCGTGGCGATGAAATCGCGAATGGCCTGGACGCGGCGGCGCTGCGGATCGCTTTCGGTCATCGACCAGGAGCCGTCCATAAGCAGGACCACGTCGATGGCATTCGTGCCGAATTTGACGCGGCCGGGATAATGGATTTCGCCGGAGGATTTGGTGCCGCGGGCTTTGGTGAAAGACCAGCGGGCGAGGAGGTCGAGCCCGCTCCCTTGCGGTCGCGGTTCGTTTGCGTGCGGCTCGTTCGGCGGTTTAAGGCCGCGGACTTGGACGATCCATTCGCCGGGGCGAGAGGATTTGAGCGCGAGCACGCGGCCGGCTTGCGGGGCGTCGGCGGCATTCCCGCTCCCTTGCGGTCGCGGCTCGTTGGGCAATCGCGGTTCGTTTAACCAGACGCCGACGGTGGGGACGGCGTCTTCCGCGGCGTTCTCTATTAATGTTGGAGGCAGCCGGAGCGTAAATTCGAGCGTGTCGCCGTCATTGAAGGAAAGCGCGCCCGCGGCGGGCCATTCGATGCTGGCGCCGCCGGATTTTAGATCGGGTGTTTCGGCTGCGATGAGCGCCGACGCGAGGACGTGTACTAACAGGCACACGAACCATGCGCGAAATGGCGGCATAGAGAAAGGCCTGACGGCACGCATTGTCGCAGGCTCGAAACGAAGAGGAATTTCCAGCACCAAACCAGCGATATACTATACACGCGGGCGGCGTGAGGCGTCACGATGTTTTGATTCTGGCGATTTTTTGCGAGCAACCGAATCGAGGCTGCACTGGCTGGGTACAGCCAGCTTGATTTCAGTGCGATCATTGGCAACACAGCGCCGCGTTGCATGCATTTGGTACGCAACGTCGCGCGAAGCGCAATCCCGCCGTTTACCTCGGAGGGCGCCAGAGGGCATCACGAAGCCGCCCTCGCAAATTCGAAATCTTCTCACACTTCCGGCAATTGCCACGGGTCGCGCCGTTTGCGGTCCAGCATCGCGTTGGCTTCCGCATCTTTGGCGAACTGTTCCGCTTCGGGATCCCATTTGAGTTTGCGGCCCATCCGTATCGCGATGTTCGAAAGATGACACACACTGCTGACCCGATGGCCGATCTCGACCGGGAAATACGGATCCTTGCGGCTCTTGACGCATTTCAAAAAATCGTCGTGTTCCAACGCTGGATTTGTGTAGAGGTGAATTTCCTCCGGACCAATTTTGGATTCCAGGATTTTCGGATCGCTGGCCTGCACCGGCTTGCGCCAGCCGACGTTGCCCACCCAGCCGTCGGTTCCGATAAATTTGATGCTTGGATTTCCCGGCTTGCAGGTCATCACCACTCCGTTGGCGTAGCGGTACGTCACGTCGTAATCCTTGACCGTGTTGTACAGCCCGCCGGACCAATGCGTGCCCGTCCCTTCGATTTCCAGCGGGCCCGTGTGTTCGGTGTCATTGCCCCACTGCGCGGTGTCGAAGAGATGCGCGCCCCAATCACAGATGATTCCGCCGGAATAATCCCAGATCCAGCGAAAGTTGAAATGCACCCGGTCTTTCGTGTACGGCGCAGCCGGCGCCGGCCCCAGCCACATTTCGTAATCCAATTCTTGCGGCACCGGCTGCGGAGTCGGATCGCCCGGCACGCCCGGCTGTTTCGGCAGAACCACTTCGATGCGCTGCAGCTTTCCGACGCGGCCGTTGCGCACCAGTTCCGCCATGCGGTGGTATTCCGGAAGCCCGCGGTCTTCGGTGCTGGTCTGGAAAACTTTCTGGTGTTTGCGCACGGCCTTGCTGAGAATCTGCCCTTCGCGGATGGTCAGCGTCGGTTTCTCGCACTGCACGTCTTTGCCGGCCTGAATCGCCAGCAGACTGATGATCGTGTGCCAATGATCGGGCGTGGAAATCATTACCGCGTCGATGTCCTTGCGCGCAAGAATCTCGCGGAAATCCTTGGTCGTCGCACAGTCCTTGTTGTCGTACGCTTTGTCCACCAGCCCTTTGGCGCGCTGCATGTGGTTGCTGTCCACGTCGCAAACCGCCAGTACTTGAGCGCTCTTGTTCTTCAGGTAGTACGCGAGGTTCCAATCCGTTCCGTGGCTGCCCACGCCAATGAAACCGATCGTGATCTTCTTGGTGGGCGCGTCGTCTCCCAAGACTCGCGCCGGAATAATGGTTGGCAATCCAATCGCAGCGGCGGCGGCGGCGGTTCCCTTCAACATACGTCGGCGAGTGATGAGTGTTCGTGGCGCCATGATTCTTCCCCAAAGTGGAAGCGAATGATTTAATCTCTTTCGTTATATACACGCGGTTTGGAAAAACGCTTGTTCGGAACGCAAGCAGATGACTACGGCTTACCCGCCGTCCGCGTCATCACCGGCATCGCCGGATCACCGAAAATCTGCTCGGTGCTGCTCAGATCGGCATAAAATGGCGAGCGCGCCGCGTTGCCCTGCGCCCACTGCTGCGTCTTCAAGAGCGCGTCGCCCCAGCGCACCCCACCGGCGCTCGCGTTCCTCAAAAGCTGGCTCATGAATTCGGTCGCCGCGTCCGAATTCATGTACGTCGATGTGCCGATCGACGCGCTGATTCCGCCCTGCGGCTGCGTCAGCGCCTGGATCGCGATGCTGCGATAACCGGTTTCGTTCATGGCCATCCAATTCGCAGTGCAGGTCGATTGCAGAAACACGACGTTCCCCTTCCAGTTTTGCACGGAATCGGTGTCAAGAATTCGCGGCACTTCGTTGCCCAGCCGAACGGCGTTGCCGTGGCCGACGTACACGATTACATCCGCGCCGCCGTTCGCGGCGATCGTCATCGCCGCCGTAACTTCGGGCGCGCTCGCCGCTGTCTCGTCCAGATAATTGCGCTGCCAGCTCAATTCCGGATTGGCTTGCGCGATGCCGTCGGCTTGCGCGGCGAAATCGGCGACGCTCGGATCGACCCGATCGGCAACCGCATGCACGCGCACCGCCGACGGCGGAATTCCCGGATACGAAACGATGCGCTGCACCGCGCCGTTCAACTCCGCCGGCGTATTTATGGGCAAGCGTCCCACCGCAATTTGAGGCACGCCCTGTCCCAGATCGCCGAAGAGCGAATCGGACGTGGCCTGCGACCAGAATGTCGTTGAGACCAAAAACGCCGGGCAAAGCGGATCAACATTCTGCCCGCCATAATTCAGATAGTCGTACGTCGTGCGGCCCAGCAGCAGCAGGTAGCGCGGGCGCACGGAACGGACGGCGTTTTGAATCGCGCTTGGACCATAGCGCCCATAATTGTAGTAATCGAACAACTGCTCCTGATCGACAAACGACGCGCGCAAGCCTTCTTTCGAACGCAGCGCCAGCAACGGCTGCACGCCTGCGCCGAATTGGCTGGGGCCGGCGGCAATGTACGCACACGGCCTTAGCGGCTTGACGGAACGTTTGCTCACCGAAAGCGGTGCGTTCTCCTGGCCGGCTGGTACCACGAGAAAATGTGCCGACCCGCCCGCGGGCGCGACGAAACGCAATTTGAATGAACCATCCGCCTGCGCTTGGGTTTCAAACGGCACGAGCGCCGCGCGCGCAGGGAAGCGCGCATCGACGACCCACACATCGGCGCTCGGCACGTTGCTGAGCTCAAAAAGCTTCGGTGCAAGCCCAGCGCTGTAAATATCCAGCGGCTTCGAGCCATCCAGCGCGCGCGTGTACGAAAGCGTCAGCGAATGCAGCAGCGCGATTTGCGTTTCCACGCCATCGAGCGCCGGCGTCACCAGCGTAATCTGATTCGCGCCGTCAACGAGCGTGCTCGAATCGACTTGAAAACTGAGCGCCAACATTTTGTCGCCGCCGCTCCACACGGCCTGCCCAAGCGGCTGGCCATTTACGAATGCTTGCAGCGCATGGTCCGGCGCAACGCCGTCGGCCTGCGTCAAGCTCCACAGATTCACAGTGAGCGACGCAGCACCCGCGCTTGAATTGGGCACGTTCAACGTGAAATCCTGCGTGCTCCCGCTCGTGAGATACTGGCTCGAAAACCACGGAGGATAGTTGTAGGGCCGCAGTTCACTGAAATCGAAATACACGTCGTGATAATTTGTCGTGACCGTCGCCGGTGAATTCGTATTGACGGCCGGAGTGTTCGCAAAAAGTCCCTGCGCGCGCGCAATTTTGCCTGCGGATGTCGGTACGCTTGTGCTGCGCAGGAACAGCGCGTCCTTATCCGTGTAATCGTCCTGATAGCCCGGCGCATAGATGACAATGCCATTACTCGTCAACGCCAGCGCGTTGATAGCCGCGCCTTCGCGTTGAATCGCGACATGATTTGCATCGAATCCCGCGGGCAGCGATGCGCGCGGAATCAGCAGCACGCCCGGCGCGTCGTAAACGACTTTGACGCCCGTGAAACTGCCGCCGCCGCTCGGCGAGGCACTGAACCAACGTGGAGCAAGCGTCGCTATTTGCGTGGCCGCGTTTCGTTCCGCGAAAGAACGCGTACCCGCGCTCATCGCATCCGCAGTAAGATTCCGCACACTCGCCGTCGAAAATATTTCGCCGTGTGCGTTCATGAGCGGCGTTGGTAAATAGAGTTGCGCTACATCGAATTGAGTGCGCAACCCGCTTGGTTTATCGCCCACCGCTTCAGTTTCAGCGGCGTTATCGAGTGGCCGCTTGCTAACGTGCGCGGCTCCGGACGCGGCGCACAACTCCGCGCCCCGTCTAATCTGCGCGGTCGCCAATGCGTACTGCGCCGCGGCATTGAACCCCTCGCCGTCGCATTGAGCCACTTGCGCCGCATCAACAATTACCGTCTCCGCATTACATTGAGTTTCCTTCTCGCCATGCAAACTGATGCTTTCGAGTTTGTATTCATAAGTACCGGGAACAGGCCAGTCATACAGCGTGTACGTTTTTGGATCGGCGATTGTGATGCGCCCGGCGATAAGCGCCGCGTTGACGCGCGTCCAACCGTTCGTAGTCCCGCCTTTAGGCGGCAGCGCCTCGTCCGCGTCCTTCCCCCTGAAGGCGGGACTACAAACACGCCGATACACATTGAATCCCGCATTTTGATATTCCGAAAGCGCCGTCCATGACAGCAACACGCCCGCGCCCGCGGCGCGCGCCGCGAATCCGTCCAGCGTCGCCGGCGTGACGGCGGCGTTGAGTTTCAATGCAACCGTGTCGGCGGGAATAAGCGTCGGATCGACTTCAAGGCCCGATGCGAGATAGACGACCGAAACCGGCTGCGGATTGCCCGATCCGCCGATGACCGTCGATGGAAAATTCTTGCAGACGACTGACGCAAATTTTGTCGTGATCAGCGTGCCCGATGTCGTTTGCAACAGCGGAGTGTATTGATTGGAATAAGCTCCATTTTTGATGTCGAGCGTCAATTGCAGAGTTGAAGTTCCGCCGAGCACAACTGCCGGCGGATTCGCGCCGGACGCGGCGGTCAGCACCAGTTTGTCGGCCTGCGGCGTCACGCCGGCCGCCAAGTTCGACGCGCGCACGCTCAACGTTCCGCTCGAAAAATCGGCGCTCAACGCTGTCAGCGTGCCTTTCGTGGAATCCACGCCCGTCGTGTTGCCGGGCGCTACGGCGCCGGTCGAGCCGCTCGCAGAGATCGGCCGGTTGATCGTGCCGATTCCGCGCAGGACGGCGTTCGTGTTGATCGTCACGCTTGCTGTTTGCAAATCCAGCGAACCATCGATTTGCAGTGTCCCGCCCGACACCGTGGTCACGCCGGAGCGCGTGTCAGCTCCGGTGAAAATCAGCGTGTGCGGGCCGGATTTGAGCAGCGCGCCGGTGCCCGTGAGGGCGCCGGTGAGCGAGACCGTTCCCGCGCCAGCGCCGCCAAAGGTTGTGTCCGCGGAAAGATTGATCGCGTTCGAAAAGCTGAACACGTTGCCATCGTTTTGCAGCATCGACGCCGACGCGCCTTGAAAGTCGATGCTGCTTCCCGCGATGATATCCGCCTGCGATGCGTTCAGATTTATCGTGTTGACCGCGAACAACGCGCCGACGTTGTTCGACGCGGTATAGGGCGATGCGCCGGCGTTCGGGAAGTTCAACACCGTGTAGCTGGACGCAAACGGCGCGTTGTCCCAATTCGTGTCGGTGTTCCAATTTGTCCCGTCGCCCGCGCCGGTCCACGTAACGATCGGGAATCGCCCCGGTGTTCCACCCAGCACCGTGCCCGCGCGCCAGTTGATCGGGTCGTTGCCGTACTGCGTGCAGTCGATGCGTTCCAGCGCGTAACCCGTGCCCGCGGCCTGCACAGGCCACGGCGCCGCCGCCGCGTATTTCACGGCATCGACGGTGACGTAGGGCACTTGCAGCACGTTGTTGCTGTCGTAATAAGGCACGTCGGGCTTTTGCAGCGAGATGGTCTCGCCATCGTCCTGCAAATTACCAGTGTACGGCCCGAAAATCTGCACGGCCGCGGGCACATTGTATTTGGTCCGAAACGTGGCGGGGTCCAGCGCGGTAGCGATAATCAGGCCGTTGGCAGGCATGACCACACTCGAGGGGAAAGTGAACGCCGCGCCGCCGACTTTCCACGTGTTCGCCGGATTGGCTGGATCAAAAAGATTCACCGGATTGTTGGTGATGTTTTTCAATTCGATGAATTCGTCCTGCCCGGCCGCGGGGAAATACATCATTTCACTGATCACAATCGGTCCCACGCGCGGGCCGGAATTGGCCGCGCCGAAGGTGTTCGATATCTGCGCCGGATATTGGATTTCGCCCGTGCTGATCTGATAGCGCCCAAAGCTGACGTTGGCTTCCGACGCATCGAAGCTAAACCCATCCCCGTAGCCGGTGAGGTTGCCCGCCGCATCGGCGGAATACAAATAAACTTCCTCGCCGTGCGAGCTGAGCGAAAACGCGGTCGTACCGGTGTTGAATTGCGATTCGTTGAAGCTGATATAGCCGCCGGCCGGCAGGACCGTGCCGGCGGGAATCTGGTATTTCTTGGGCGTGTTGTGGTCGTCGGTGAGATACCAGCCGCTGATGTCCGCGGAATTGATTCCGGCGTTGTACAGCTCGATCGTGTCGGTCAGCGGCGCGACTGAATTGGCGAGGATTTCGTTAATCACAACCGTGGGAAAAATCGGCGGCGGCGGGTCATCCGTTCCGGGCGAGCCGCCTTGATTGGTGCTCGCGCGCCAGTTGATCGCGTTGTTCGGGTCGGGATTGATGTTCGGATCGACCGGCACCAGCGAATAGCCGTTGCCGTCGGCGGCCGTGGGCCACGGAGCGGTGTCGTTGTATTTGACCGAATAAAAGGTCGTGTTCGTCGCGTCCTGCAAAGACAAAATCTGCCCGCCGTTGTCGAGCTTGTTCGTGTAAACACCATTAATGACCGCCGCAGGATACGTCGCTAATGGATAGCGCACGCGGAATTGCGTTTGATCGAAAACGAGAATGTAAAACGCGCCCGGATTGACGATGGTGCTGGTCGGAAACGAGTACAGCAGCGTCGCGGGGGTGCCTTTCCCGTACAATTTCACGCCTGTCAAATTCAGCGCCTGCACGCCGGTGTTTTTGAATTCGAGGAATTCGACCTGATCTTCGGTTTGTCCAGCGCCAGGGATTGGATGGTAATTGATCTCGGTGATTTTGAAGCTCGCAAGATTTTGGTTGCCAATGTATGTGACCTGATGCAGCGCGCTCCATGTCGAAGTCCCCTGCAAAAATCGCGCGCTCACCGTGGTCGTGACGTTGATGTTGAACGTCGCCGATAATCCGCCGTTGATCGCCGTCGGCTGGATCGCTCCGCCCGCGCCGTTGACCGAATCCGCCGCGCGCGGGTCGGAACCGTCGAGCGTGTAATACATGGTGATGCCGGTCGCCGGATTTGTCGCGGGGTTGCTCAGCGTCAGCGACAAACCGCCATTCGGAATCGTCACGTTGGTGCCGTCCACGCTGAAATCCGGCGGTTCGAATGTTGGATACAGCGAATTGGGGTCTTCGCCGCTGACCACCGGCGGCGTGCGGAATTGAGCCAGCGAGTTGGCCGTGCGCACCGCGAAATAACTCCCGGCGGGCGGCGGCGACTGCGGTGGATTGCCAACGAGCGACGTGCGTTCAGTCAGCCACGAATTGTCGCGCGTGTACGGCGTGACCACCGCGGCCGTGCCTGTCGCGGCTTGCGACGTGACGTTGGCGGAATTCAGCGCGTAATTGAATGTGGTCGATGCAACGGCGGTAATTGTGTACACGCCGTTGAAGGCCGAATCGACATCCGAGACGCTGACGATGTTTCCGACTGCATAGCCGTGCGCGGCGGAGGTGGTCAGCGTCGCCACGTTGTTGGTCAGCGCTTTATTTGTGATGCTGAACGATTTGCGATTGTCGCCCCAGCGCGCGGATTCGGCCACGACGGCCTGATCGAGCAGATTGATGATGTTCACGTAGCGCGTCGCGGACGCATTCGGCATCAGCACGCCGTTTTTAAACATGAGCTTGTGAACGTGGTCGGCGAAACGAATGCGGAAATCGGGATCGAAACGCAGGTGTTGGAAAATCGAGGTTGGCCCGCCGGAATTGTTCGTGCCGACCACGTTGGTGGTCGTGCTTTCCAGCGTGTGTTCGGAATCCCAGCAGATGAACATGTAGCCCGCGCCCGTTTGGCGGCGGCGGATGCCGTACCAGTTGTGCCCGCTGTCCCAATCGGTGTTGCCCACGTAACAATTGACGATGATGTAGTCGATCAGGTTGTCAATATCGAGGTATTGCTTGATGTTCTGGTACGATGTGTTCTGGGTGGCGCCGGGCGCGGTCGGAAAACTGTTCGAAATCGCAAACAGCGCATTGTATGCCACGGCGTCGCCGTCTTTCACGGTGCCGGCATTGACCGAATCCCAGTCTGTCGAATCGCCGCCCAAATAGGTGGAAGCAAAGTTGGCATCGGGCAGTTCTTCCGCGTTGTAAACGCCCCAGTACAGTCCATTGCAATACAAATGGTAAAACGCTCCGTGCGTCCCCGGACGACCTTCGGCCAATTCACACTGGCGCGTGAATTCGACCATGGCGTATTGCGCCGTTGTGCGTTGCGTCGAACTGCTGTGCGTCCACGAATTGTTGTACGTGCCGCGCAATTCGACGGTGTCGAACGACGACGCGGCGCCGTTGGCCGTGCCCAATATCGGGTAATCCAGTTTCGCGTCGCCCCAATCGCTTTTGAAATGCATGCGGTACGAGTGTTTCGCGTTGTTGGCTTGCACGCGGCTGGCCGCGCCGGCCATGCTGGTGCTGCAGTTGTAATGAAACCCGTCCGTTCCATCCGGATAAATGAGTTCGAACGAGCAGGCGCGTTCCCATTGCGAACTGGATTCGTTCGCATTCGGATAAATCCCAATCGTCGAGGACATCCAGTCGTTGGGGTCCAGCGTAATGGAAAGCGACGGCAGCGCCGTCAGGGATTGATCGACCGTGTACGTCGGATTGAGTCCGCCAGTGTTGTTGACGATCGCCGGATTCATGCGGTAATCGCCAGCCGTGCTGGAATTGTTGCCGCGGTCCAGCCACGTTGTCGGATAAACCGGCGTGATCGGACGGACTTGCGTCTTCACGCTGGTGATAAAAATATACGTGTGCGTGTCCACATTGGTGGGCAGCATTCCCGGCGCATAAGCCATCGCGCGCACCGCCGTCGTGGCGCTGACGGGAATCGGAGCCGTGTACAAAGTCCCGACGGTTGGCGACGGTTTGGTGCCGTCGGTGGTATAGCGAATGCTCGCGCCGGGCGTGGCGGACGAAATCGTGAGGTTAAACGGCGCGCTGTAAAATCCGCGCGTGCTGCTGAAGACCGTGTCCGCCACCGGCCCGCTGCTCACCTGCAATTCAGCGTTGATCAGAAAATCGTCCGGCGCGTAATTGGCGCTGCTCGAACCTTTCGACACATTGAACGCCTGCACCGCCATCACGTTGGCGCCCACGACCAGATAGCCGGACGGATTGGGCAGGCCGATTAATTCGGGCACGCCCGCCGTGTGCAGTTCGCTGGCCAGCGAATTGTACGCGACAACGTCGGGGTCGTGAACGTTGGCCACTTGCACGCCGTTGATCCAGACGATGAAGCCATCGTTGTAGTCGATGTTGAGCATCAGTTCCGGAATGGCGGCGATGTCGGCGGCGGTGAGCGTGAAAGATTGGCGCAGGAAAATGCAAGTGTAGTTGTTGGACATCGCCGGCGAAATCGGACTCGCGCTCATGTCGGTCCCGCCGCTGCCCGTGTTGTAACGAAACGGCGCGGGGCCAATGGACCACGTGCTGTCGTTAAACGCGACTTGACGCCACGCGGTCGTGTCCGGCGTGGATGCTTCCGCCGTGCCTAGTTTGTATTTCCAATTTGAATTGAGCGCCGGCAACGTGGCGGCGCGAAGCGCTCCGCAGATTAGAATTGCCATCAGGATGGCAGCGTGCAGCCGTCCCGGCCTAAACATGGGCTTAACCATCTCGTCGTATCTTCCACATTGAATATTCTTGTGATCTTAACACTCGTGGGGACTGTCGTCCATGTTTTCGCAATTGCGAACGAAAACCGCTGAAACTTGCAATCCGTTCGAATTAGAACGTTCCTGGCAACGAAGGCCCAGTTGATGTCGGCGCGGCAAAGATCGGCATCGCCGGGTCGCCAAAGATTTGCTCGGTTCGGTTTAGGTCGCCGTAGAAACTGCTCGATCCCGCGCGGCTTGCGGCCCATTGTTGCGCAAGCATCAGCGCATCGCCCCAGCGACGTTGGCTCGTGCTCGCGCGCAGCAGTTGGTTCGTGAAATCGACCGCCGCGTCCGAAACCATGTACGTCGATGTGCCGATGCTCGCCGCAATACCGCCTTGCGGCTGGGTCAGCGCCTGGATCGCGATGCTGTGGAATCCGGCCACGTCCTTCGCCATCCAATTCCCCGTGCAGGTGCTCTGGATAAACACGACGTTTCCGGTCCAGTCCTTGACATTGTCGATCAAATCGTCGGTCTGCAGAATGCGCGGATCGTCCTTGCCCAAGCGCACGGAATTGCCGTGGCCGATGTACAGCACCCAATCCGCCCCGCCGTTGGCCGCATCACGCATGGCAGCGGTGACTTCTGGCGAAGTCTGGAACGTCGTACCGAGATAATTCTTCTGCCACGTGAAATCCGGATTTGCCGCCGCAACGGTATCGGCTTGCGCGCCGAAATCGGCCGTCGCCGGATCGAGTCGATCGGCAACGATGTGCGCGCGCACACCCGACGCGGGCGCGCCGGCGTAATTCAGAATGCGGTTCACCGCGCCACTGAGCTCCGCCGGCGTGTTCACCGGCAATCGTCCCACGGCCACTTCCGGATAGCCGCGCCCTAAATCGCCGAACATCGAATCGCTGGTCGCCTGCGCCCAGAAACTCGTCGGAACCAGGAATGTTGGGCAGAGCGGATCGACGCCCAGGCCGCTGTAATTGCGGTAATCGTAAGTGGTGCGCCCCAGCAGCATCAGGTAGCGCGGGCGCAAGCTCCGCACGGCGTTCTGAATGCCGGCCGGACCGTAGCGCCCGTAATTGTAATTGTCGAAGAGTTGTTCCTGATCCACGAAGGTCCCACGCAAGCCTTCTTTCGCGCGTTTCATTAATAGAGGCTGGACGCCCGCGCCGAATTGCGCCGGGCCGGTGGCCATGTAGGTTCCGCCGAGGCGCACCGGCTTGATGCTGCGCTTACTGATCGACAGCGGCATATTTTCCTGACCCGACGGCACGACGAGGAATTGCCCCGTTCCGCCGAAGGCCGCTTGGAAGCGCAGGCGATACGTCCCGTCGGCTTGGGCTTGCGTTTCGTACGGAACAAGCGCCGCGCGATCCGGGTAGCGCGCGTCCACGATCCATACGTCAGACGAGGCCAAATTCGCGACTTCGGTGAGTTGGGTGAGCGCGCTGGCGTTGTGGACGGTCAGCGGCGTTGCGCCGGCCGTGCCGGTTCCCGGAATGAGCGCTTGCGTGTACGAGAGCGAGAGCGAATGCAGGAACGCGATTTGGTCCGAACTGCCTGGCGTTACCAAGTCGATTGTATTTGCGCCGGCGAGAATCGATCCCACGTCCAATTCAAATGTAAGCTGGACCATCTTTCCGCCGCCGGACCATTGCGCCTGTCCGGCAGGCCGGCCGTTTACCAACAATTGCAGCGCGTGGTCCGAATCGGTGAGGCTCCACAATTCAACCGTGAGCGATGCAGCGCTGCTGGTGGCATTGGGGGCGTTGAGCGTGAAACTCTGGTCGCTGCCGCCGGTAAGATACTGGCTGGAGAACCACGGCGGGTAATTGTATGGGCGAAGATCGAAGTCGAAGTACACGTCGTGGAACGTTTGCGCCGCCGTCGCGGGCGTGTTGACGTTGACCGGTTCGTTTGATGTGAACAGGCCGCTGGCGTGCGTCAGCGTTCCCGCGCTAGTCGAGGCGGCTGTCGCGCGCAGGAAGAGCGCGTCTTTGTCCGTGTAATCGTCGGTGTAGCCCGGCGCGTAGAGAATGAGGCTGTCCGGCGTGAGCGCCAGCGCGGTCATCGCGCGGCCTTCGCGCTGAATCGCCAAGCGGCGGATGTCGAAACCCGCGGGCAGTGCCGCTTGCGGCACGCGCAGCACGCCTGCGGCGTCGTACGTAATTTTCGCCGCCGTGTAGCTGGTGCCCGGTCGTGCGCTGGTGAACGCGCGGAGGGCCGCCGCGCTTGAAACGGGCGCAGCAGCGTAACCAGTTCCCGCGCCGCGAGCCGCGTCCGAACTGCGGGCCGCGACCGCAAGGGAGCGGGCGTCGCCGGGCTCCCGCATCGTAGGCGCAGTCACGCTTGCGGCGCGCAGCAATCGGCCTTGCGCGTCGAAAGCCAGACCGATCGGGTCGTGTGACGATTCCGTGACCGTTCCCGCTCCCTTCCGGTCGCGGCTCGTAACGGCTTCGAATAGTGCGCCCGTCGCTGACGCTTTCCGAGAACTGTCGAGCGCCGCGACGCTGCCAAGCGCCTCGGATTGCGATGCGACGCGCGCGGGCGCATCCACGCAAACAGGCCCCGCCAATTCTGCGTACGATTGCTTCGCGCCTTGCACGCTCACGCTTTCGAGCTTGTATTCGTAGACGCCCGGCGCGGGCCAATCGTAGAGGCGATACGTCATTGCGTCCGGATTGGTGATTCGTCCGGCGATGAGCGTCGGATTGACGCGCGTCCACGTATGTAGTCCCGCCTTTAGGCGGGCCGGTATCCCCAATGCGGTCGCGCTTCCGCCTAAAGGCGGGGCTACGAACTGCCGGTACACGTTGAAGCCCGCATTCCGATACTCCGATGTCGCGTCCCACGACAGCAACACGCCGACGCCGTCGTTTTCCGCCGCGAATGCGCCGATCGTGACCGGTGTTACCGCGCCGGATGTGGCGCGGATGACCACTGAATCCGCCAGATTCACCGGCGAAGGCGGGCCGACGAGGTCGGTGCCGCCGGATTGGTACACGACGGCCCAGCCCGCGGGCAAACCGAGCACGGAACTGAACGGCGCGGCGATGTTCGGCGAGAAGCCTTGAATGATCAGGATATCCGTGTTGCCGTAATCGCCGGGTCCAACGCCCAGCGAAAGCACGGAGGTGCCGCCGAGCACGACGGTCGCGCCGCCGCCGACGATCAGCGTCTCTTTGTTCACCGTGCCGGCGTTGACCGTCAGAATCGTCTTGAATTTTCCGCCGGCGCTAAAATCGACGCCCGTCGAAATATTGCCGGTGAGCGAGAGGAATTCGTCTCCGGCCAATGGCGGAGCAGTCACAGTCGCCAAGCCCGGCCAGAAGTTCGCCCCGCTGCCCAGGATCAGGTTGTTGGTAATAGTTCCATTTCCGCGCAGCGTGCCGCCGATGGTCTGGCCGTTGGCGTCGAGCGTGGCCTGCGAATCACCGGCGAGGCCGACGACGATGTCGTTGTTGAATGCGCTGTTGAGGCCGAGTTTAATGTCGGCGCCGCTGGTGACGTTGTGCGAGACCAGCAGTTTGACGGGGACAGTCGTGGCCCAGCCGTTGGGAATTGTCAGCGCCACGTCCGCGGGCTTGGGGGCGAGGAAGCCGGCGGTTCCGGTCAGATTCGCGAGGCGCGCGGCGGTCAGCAGATGCGAAATGCGCGTGGCGGAACCTTGCGTGGAACCCACCGGCGACCCCGCCGCCGCGTTGCTCGATACCACCAGTCCGCCGTTCACGACGAGGTTGCAGACCTGGTTGGTTGTGCCGATCGGCATGACCGAATTGGCGAATCCAACGCCCACGATTCCAGCCACCGGCTTTGTTGTAAAACTCAACGTCGTCGCGGCAGCGGTGCAGGCATACGTGAAAGTAGTTGGAGACGGCACGGTCGTGACTGCAAAATCTCCAGCCACGGGCCCGGTCACCGGTGTAACGCCGGCCGCTGAGGCCACGGGCAGCGCCGGCACCGGGTTAAGCGCCGCGCCGGTTTCATCGACGTTGTGGGTGATGCACACGAAATCGCCGACGTTGAACAGATGCGGATTATCGGTGGTCACTGTCGCCACCGACACGCCGTCGGTGACGATGGTATTGATCGTGTTGTACCCGCCGTCGTGCGTGTCGGTGTTCAGAATCATCGTCGAAGCCGGTCCCGAGCCGGTGACGTTTGAACCGACGACCATCATGCGATACGAGTGAGTCGGCGGGGCCGCCGCCGTCGCGGGCAATCCCGGCTGAATCGTGTCGCTGCGCAAGAAGCCAAACGTCGCATTGTCCTGCAAAATCGTGTTCGCCATCAGCGCGATGCCGCCAGTGTTGCCCTGGCTGTTGCCGCGAAAATCGCCGTCGAAATTGAGGCGCGCGCCATTCATCACCGTCACGGTTCGCCCCGGCGTGAAAATCAAATCGTGCGTGCCGGCGTCAAGAGCCGTGCCCGTGTGCCGTCCTTGCATCGACGTGACGCCGTTGGTGATCGTCACGTTTGTATTGAGGATACGCGCACCGTTGCCCGGAACGACTTGCATCGCATTCTCGAAGAAAAGCCCCGGCGTGCTCGCGGCGGCCACGTAAGGTCCATTGTTCATGTACCATTTGCCGGTGTTTCCGCTGGCTTCCGCCACGCTTGAATTTCCGCCCACAACACCGGCGAAAACCACTTTGCAATTGATCGTGCTCGCGGTCCCGGGCGCGAAATCCATCACGCCGCCGTTGGCGCCGCCGTCGTTGAGTTCCAGCCGCAGCGTGTCGTTTACGGGGTCGTTTACTGTTAACGCCGGCACGCCCATGTACAGCGCATAGGCGTTGGTGTTGTGATAGCGCAAAATAGCCGGCGCCGCGTCCAAGGCGTTGATCGTCCACGCGCCCGCCGGGTTGAGATTGGCTGCCAGCGCCGTGGCGACGTGAAGCATTGCGCCGTTGCCAAACACAATCGGCCGGTCCAGATTCGTCGGCGCCACGGTCGGATTCACGCGCACTTCCGCGCCGGTGATGTTGATCGCGCTGGTCGCTCCCAGCACGCCGTTCGTAATGATGCCGCCCGTGGCGTTTTGCAGCAGCAGCAGCGCATTGTTAGTCACCGTGGTTGCGCCGGTAAATGTGTTAGCCCCGCCGGTCATCGTGACGGCCGCCGGCGTGCCCGCGCCGGGCCCGGGTATAATGATTCCCCCAGTTCCTGAAATTGCGCCGCTCAATGTCACGGTCGCGCCCGCTACTGGCGTGATGGTCGTGTTGGCGTTCAATACGATTGGCGTGCCGATCGTAAAATTACCCACGGCGCTTTGCGTGATCGACGGGGAGGTGCCTTGCAGCCCAATCGAATTGCCCGTGATCAAATTGCCGGTGCTGTTGAGCGCGATGCTGTTGACGCTCAAGCCGGTCATGTTGTTGTTGGCCACATAAGCGCTCGCCAGAGTTGGAAAACTCAAGGCCGTCGTCGCCGACGCGCCCGGCATGGTGTCCCAATCGGCAGGCTTGGCGAAATTCGCCGTGCCCGTTGCCGCCCATGTGGACGTCCCGCCCGCGGCCAGCGCCGTCAGTGTCACAACACCGCCGGTCGTCGGCAGTTGGTAACCAAACGTGACCGGCGCGAATAGCGCGAAGCCCTGGTCCGTCGCCGTTCCCGTGTAGGTGAACAGCGTGTAATTGCCCGGCGCCATGAGGCCGCCGGAATTGGTGACGTTGAGCGTGCCGGCGAACGTCGCGTTGCCGTTGATGGTGATCTGATCGTTCGTTCCGGGCGCGGCGAGATCGAGATTTACCGCCGTGTTGCTGTTCAAAGTCAGCGAACCGGTCGCCAGTGTGCCGATCGCTCCGGCGCTCGCGCCCGGCGAGAGGGTGGTGACGCCGTTCAATGTCACCGCTCCGCTGACGGCGCCCGTGCCGGACAACGACGTATTGGGGCTCAGCGTCACGCTGCCGGTGCCGGTGGCCGAGCCGCTCGTGTTGGCGATGATCAGCGAGCCGGTGTTGATCGCCGTGCCGCCCGTATAGGTATTTCCTGTGGGATTGCCCAGTGTCAGAGCCACGCCGGGATTGCTGTTGGAGATTCCAAAGTTTCCCGATATTGGGCCGGATAAAGAGATCGCGCCCGTGCCGCCGCCTAATATGGTGAGGCCCGCATTGAGCGACACTGGAGTTGAAATCACAAACGAGCCGCTGCCGCTTTGCTGAATGGCCGGCGCGCCGCCGTCGAATTGAATGGCGTTGCCCGTGATGGCATTGCCGCTGTTGCTGTTGCTCAACGTCATGAGGTTCAAGACAAACGGAGTTGTGGGAATATCGTTGTTGGCCGTGTAGGTGCTCACAAAGCCGCCCAGCGTGGGGAAAATGAGCGTGGTGGCCACGCCCGGCGCGGGCACAACTCCGGCCGCCCAATTGCCGGCCGTGTTCCAATTCGCGGGCGTGGTGTTCGTGCTCCACGTCGCAGACACTGACGCGCCGGCCCCAAAGGTCACTTGAAGGCTGTTTCCAACAAACGCTATGTTGTTGACGTGGAATGCGCCGCCGGTGATCGTCCCAATGAGCGGAGTAGCCCCGGTGGGAGGCGACGTGGTAGTAATGAGCGTGTAGGTCTGTGGAAAGGTTTGGCCGGTGAAGCCAGGTCCAAAATTAAAATTCACACTCCCGCCGCTGGCGAACGAGCCATTGACGATGATATTATCGTTATTGGGGCCGCCGGGAACGTCGTTCAAGTCGAAGGTGAGCGATCCGTTGCCGCTCAACGCAAGCCCGCCCGTCGTCATGGTGCTGACGAGTGTTGACGGCGAACCGGGCACGCCGGGACTGATCGTTCCGCCGCTGGCGGTGACCGTGCCGCCAATGTTGGCCGCGGTACCGCGCAAGGTTCCGGAGGTTATCGTCACACCCGCCGGGCCTGTCGCGCCGTCCACTTCTAATGTGGGCCCGGAAACGGTGATCAAGCCTGAATTGGTCGATGCGGTTCCGGTGTTGTTGACAATCACCGTTCCAGTGCCGGTGAGCGTGACGGCGCCGGAATCCGATAGCTGGCCGCTGAGAGTCAAAGGCCCGCCGGTGTTGGCAATGGTGGTGGCGCTTTGGAAATCGAGCGGGCAGGAAATATTGAGCGCGGCGGAGCCGGATTGGGTCAGCGCCGCGCCAAGTCCGGTGAATTGAAGCACGTTGCCGGCTGCGGACGAAATCGTATTGGTGCCGGCGAAGGTGTTGGAATGAGTGAGTTGAGAGACCTGGAACGGCGTCGAGATGTCGTTGTTCGCATTGATCTGTGTGGTGCCCGGGAAAACGAGTGAATAGCCAGAGCTGCTCACCGGATTGACGTCCCAGTTGGCGGTGGTGGACCAACTTGTCGAAGGCGCACCGGCGCCGGACCAGGTCGATTTCAGATTCATGACGGCTACAATTTCCTGCGGCGTCAGCACGCGGGCGTAGACGCGCACTTCATCGATCGTATCGCGTGCCGGGTAAGGAGCACCGGATCCGGCACCTCCGGGCTGGGCGCCGATGATTGCGGTTTGAGATCCACTCACTGCCTCGATTGCAACGCTTGCACCCCATCCGCTCGTATCGTTTATTACCTGAGTACCGTTAAGGTATCCGAGCTTCGCTTGCTGGCCGGATTGATAGTTGACCGTCATCGCCAAGTGCTGCCATACGCCGGCTGTAATCGTGCCGCCCGAGGTCAAGTGGTTGGCGTCTCCGGGGATTGCACGCGCCCCCGCCTCCATTTGTGCGCCGTTAATTCGCAATGAGAGACGTGTATTGCCCGTACTGGATTTGAATTCGATAATCTCGCGCTCGCCTGTTGCCGCGGCGTCGGGCTTTACCCATGCGCAAATAGTGATCTGACTTTGACCGTTCGTGACGTTGCTCGCGGCTTGAGTCAAATTTACGCGTATTGAGTTTGCGACGGCTGTCGTCGTGCCGGCGGGATTTAGCAGCGCCAATGCAGTTCCAATTTGTCCGGGGACCGATACGAGATTTGTGTTGCCAGCGGCAGCGCCGTTGAAAAATGTGCCGGGTTGGTTGTTCGGCCCTGAATCGACTACCGTCGAATTGGCGGCGTTGTCGTCCATCTTATAATAGAGGACGAGATTGCTGGTGATATCCGCAGCGCGCGCGGCATATATTGCGCAAAGGATTGTCAGCACCGCGCAAAGAATAGTCAAACGGCATGCGTGAGAATCATCGTGATTCATGGATGGTCCCTCTCGGATTTGGACGGTAAAAGAATCGGACGTTGCAACACTCCTGCTATGTCGTTAAACTATTCAAGACAAACTGCAAAAATACTTCCGCCGATTCTTTGGGTCGTGATGGCGAATGAAGGTTTACGCTGGAATTGAGCAATCTTCCAAATGTTATCGGACAATGAAAACGAAAGATTCATGCGTCGGCGACACTTTTAACGCATTTTCATGCAGCGCAAGACGAAATCTTGAAGGGAACGTTCTTCTCATATGCTCGTATTGTTGGCGGGCTGCAGGGCGGCTCTCCGAGGCGTCGAGTGTTCGCGCGGAATGATTCAAGTTGGAGCCGGGCCATGCCGACTCGGATAGTGGGGAAGAGGGCTTCAAAAAATTATCGGAAATTGTAAAAAAAAAAGCATATACCGCGAAAATAGTGTTGACGGGTTCCGGAAGCGGTGGTAAAAGGATGGCCTAATTTTAAAGTTCGCGTTAAGGTCGTTTGAAAAGAGATAGCGTTTTTGAAGAACGCTTTCTATGATGGTACGGCGAGTGCGTGGGGTGGGCGCGTATACCCAAACGACGCATTGGAGAGGGGAATCTTTGAGCAGCGTGCTCAAATGAGGATTTTCTGCCCATTGTTCCCGGCCAAGGTGGCCATTTGTGGGCAGACTTCATTTTTTGTGTGTAAATTTCCTGCGGGAAAATCCTGTGGAGAGGAGGGAGTAGCTTGATTAGGAAACTGCTTTCGGTACTCGTGGCCCTATTCGTTGCAACGACGGCGCTTCATGCGGCGGTGTCGGATGCGGAATTTGATGCCATGAAGCAAGAGATGCAAGAAATGCGCAAGAAGATGAACGGAATGGAGCAGAACGCCATGCCGGTCATGTCCGACGTGGACCATGCTCTTGCGGCGCAGTGTTTGACCAACGAATGTGCCACAAGCGCGGTGGGCAAGCTGAAAATTGGCGGATTGGTGCAGGTGTGGTACTACGCGATTGAACGCGATACGCAGGGCTTGTTCTCCAGCCCGGGCAACGGCGTGGTCGATCACAACATCGCCGTGTCACAGAATTCATTCGCGATTCGCCGCGCGGAACTCAACTTTACGATGGACATCCATGAATACGTCACGGCGTACGTCATGGGCGACTTGGCGCGCGAATCGGACATATTCCGGGGCACGTTCGCGCAGTTGGGTGGAGGCAATCAGGGTTTCGTGAAGACGGGCTTGGACAACAAGGTCGGCGCGCCATTGGGTGCGGCCCCGGCGATTCTTCAGGACGCCGTGATCAACTTGCACGGCGTGATTCCGCATCATGACATCACCGTCGGGCAGATGCTGCCTTACTTCAGCCAGGAAGATTTCAATCCGAACGGCTGGCTGGACTTCGTGGAACGCTCCTGGATTGGCAACTTTTACCCGCGCGACGACGGTGCCGTTTTGC